>Ga0222718_10005222_pt1 | contig 10589 bp, 9 predicted proteins | sample C33_27DmetaG_FD_165045 | JGI IMG/M metagenome (GOLD analysis project Ga0222718, IMG submission 165045) | Estuarine water microbial communities from San Francisco Bay, California, United States - C33_27D | ecosystem: Environmental > Aquatic > Marine > Unclassified | place: USA: California... | reverse complement strand
TGGGCGCTGTAAACCAGAGCATGCAGCGGCTCTCACCGAATTCGGCAGGACCCTCGGTCTAGCTTTTCAAGTGCAAGACGATATTCTCGATGAAACCAGCAATACAGCGACTCTTGGCAAACAGCAAGGGGCAGATAAGGCTCAAGCTAAATCGACCTTCGTTTCAATCCTTGGCTTGGCAGGAGCAAAAGATCAGCTTGCAATCCTTTTCACGCAAGCGATTGAGGGCCTTCATGCTCAAGGTTTGGCTACCGAAAAACTGCTCGGCCTAGTGGAATACGTTCGTGAAAGAAGTCATTAGACTGAAGCAAGTTGTCACACCCTAGTGTAAACTTACCGCACCGCGTCACGTGCTCGACTTTATGTTTTACACCATACCCACCACGCGCCCAAATACGCCATTGCTCGACACCATTGGCCAACCGAGCGATTTGCACTCGCTGCCTGTTGCCGAACTTGAACAACTGGCAGAGGAGCTGAGGCACTTTTTAATTTACACCGTGGGTCAAACGGGAGGCCACTTTGGTGCGGGTCTGGGCGTTATCGAATTAACTATCGCCCTACATTACTGTTTCGACACCCCTTCGGATCAATTAATCTGGGATGTGGGTCATCAGACCTACCCCCATAAAATTCTTACCGGGCGTCGGGAGCAAATGCGTTCACTGCGGCAAAAAGATGGTCTCGCGCCTTTCCCTTCCCGCGACGAAAGCGAATTTGATACTTTTGGGGTTGGCCACTCATCGACTTCGATCAGCGCGGGCCTAGGCATGGCCATCGCAAAAAAAGCCAAACAACTCGATTCACGCACAGTCGCCATCATCGGCGATGGCGCCATGACGGCAGGGATGGCCTTCGAAGCTCTGCAACATGCGGGTTCATCTGACGCTAACTTGCTGGTCATTCTCAATGACAACGCCATGTCCATTTCAGAGAGTGTGGGAGGTCTCGCCTCCTATTTTGCGAGAATCCTTTCGAGCCGCCTGTATCTTAATGTGCGTGAAGGCGGCAAAAAAATATTGAGCCACATTCCGTCCGCTCGAGCCTTCGCTCGAAAAACCGAGGAGCATATGAAAGGTATGGTGGTGCCCGGCACCTTATTTGATGAGTTGGGACTGAATTACATGGGGCCCATTGATGGTCACGATCTCAAGTCTCTGATTACTGCCTTGAACAATGTCAAAGATCAGTCTGGGCCCCAGTTCCTGCATTTGGTTACCCAAAAAGGCAAAGGGTACGAACCCGCCGAAGCATCCCCAATTGGCACCCACTCGCTGTCTAAGATCGAGCCTCACCCCAAAGGACAGAACGAGAAATTACCCAGCTACTCAAAAATCTTCGGACGCTGGGTTTGTGACAAAGCAGAAGCCGATCATCAATTAATGGCAATCACTCCCGCGATGCGAGAAGGATCTGATTTGGTTGAGTTCTCAGAGCGATTCCCAAGCCGGTATTTTGATGTCGCAATTGCCGAACAGCATGCAGTGACGCTGGCTGCAGGCCTCGCCTGTGAGGGCATGAAGCCCGTTGTCGCGATTTACTCGACATTTCTGCAAAGAGCGTATGACCAACTTATCCACGATGTCGCGATCCAAAACTTAGATGTGTTGTTTGCCATTGATCGAGCTGGGCTGCTTGAAGACGGCCCAACCCACTCAGGCGTCTTTGATCACAGCTTTCTTCGAACAATCCCAAACCTTGTGATCATGGCGCCCTCGGATGAGTTCGAACTTGAAGTGCTACTCGACGTCGGCTATCAATACCCGGGGCCCGCTTGTGTTCGCTACCCCCGGGGTGAAATCACGGGGGGCGTTAGAACTGCCAAAACCGAGGTCAGCCTTGGTCAAAGCATCCGTCGACGAGCCGGTCAGAATACCGCAGTACTCGCCTTTGGTAGTCGGGTTTCCGCCGGGCTCATCGCAGCTGAGCACCTTGATGCCACCTTAATTGACATGCGTTTTGTTAAACCCTTGGACTCTGCCATGATCGAATCAGTGGCCCGTGATCATGATCTCGTGGTTACCGTCGAGGAGAACGCCATTCAAGGAGGCGCAGGATCAGGTGTGAATGAGATTCTCGCCCAAATCGGTTATCGAGGCTTAATCCTTAATTTAGGCGTCCCTGATGCCTTCATTCATCCGGACAAACCTCATGACATGCTGAGTGCCTGCAGTCTCGACGCCGAGGGAATCATTGCCAGCATTCAGACCCATCGGTCGCAATTCTCAGCCAATTAAATAAAGCCGTTAGCCGACTGAGGATTGGCCTAAGAGATGACCCATCTTACCCGCCTTGGTCTTTAGATATCGGTCGTTATGGTCGTTGTGACCCGTTTCAATCGATACCCGATCAACGACTTCAATACCCAACTTAGTCAGCGCATTCACCTTGACCGGGTTATTGGTCATCAATCGCACAGAAACCACCTGCAAGTGAGCAAACATATTGCGACACATGGTGTAATCGCGGAGGTCAGCATCAAAACCTAAGCGCTCGTTGGCTTCGACAGTATCAGCGCCTGCGTCTTGGAGCTGATACGCCCTAATTTTGTTGATCAAACCAATGCCTCGGCCTTCTTGGCGTAGATACAACAAGATACCACTGCCCGCTTCAGAGATTCTTTGGAGTGCAGCCTGCAGCTGCGATCCACAGTCACATCTAAGACTGAACAAGCAATCGCCGGTCAAGCATTCTGAATGAACTCGGCACAACACGCCCTGCTCCTCGGCGACCTTGCCAAAGGTCAGTGCAACATGCTCCTGCCCAGTATCTGGGTCTTCAAAGCCATGCATAACAAACTTACCAAATTCGGTAGGCAAGTCGCAGGCGGCAACAAAATGAACTGGCATTCGTCAATGCTCGCGATGATCTAGGGGCGCAGTGTACCAGCACTCAGCGTCGACTGAAAATCGTCTCAATTCCGTCAAAGGTTTCAATCCTGCTCTTGCGATGTCTTGGCAACCCAGGGGTCTGCCCTGATTGCCTACGAATCTGCTGTAAAAACTCATCATAGGGGCTTCAATGCATTCTCGATCTGGCGCTCGCTCCGCCAATTTCCTACGCATCATTGTTCGGCTCAACCTTAATCGGGTAACCCTAAGACCCTTTTGGCAATAATGTTGGCTTGAACCTCATTGGTGCCACCATAAATCGTCACCGCCCGACTGGCGAGCCAAGACCGGGTCGCGCCGATTTCTTCTTCGCTAAAACCCTCACCTTCCCAACCAATACCCGCGCACCCCATCAGTTCTGCGGTAAGCGACTGCTTGTCTTGCGCCAGAGAAGCGCCGTAAAGTTTGAACATCGATGTCGCCGCACCTGGGGTTTTGCCATCGCGAACCTCCTGGCCCATCCGTGCTTGGGTCAATTGAAAGGCTCTGTTGCGCATGTTCCAGCGCAGGACGGCCTCTCTCTGGCTGGATTTTGTTTGAGGATCGGCGACATAACGCGCTAAGACTTCCGACAGTTCAAGGTCTACTGTGACGCCCACCGGTCTTGATCGAACCGGTCCTGGTCCGAGACCTCCTTGGCCTGAGCGTTCATGTTGCAGAAGTCGTTTACCCACCGCCCAGCCTTCATTGAGCTTTCCAACAAGGTCACTTTTTTCGGCAATTGCCCCATCTAAGAAAGTTTCACAAAACGGTGAACTCCCCGATAACAATTTGATGGGTTTAATCGTCACGCCAGGCTGATCCATCGGCAATAACACGAAACTGATGCCCTGATGCTTTGGCGCATCGGAATCGGTGCGCACCAAGCAAAACATCCAATCGGCATTCTGGGCACCTGAAGTCCAAATTTTTTGGCCATGAATCACAAATTGATCGCCTTGCAGCACGGCCTTGGTCGATAGACCCGCCAAATCAGAGCCCGCTCCGGGTTCACTGTAACCCTGGCACCAGGCAGCCCCACCTCGAGCAATGACCGGTAAGTGCCTCAGTTTTTGCGCTTCTGTGCCGTACTCCAGCAGGGTCGGTCCTAGCATTCGAGTTCCCATGTTAATCAACGGTAAACGGGCGCCGATCGCAGCCATCTCTTCATAGAGGACTTTTGCTTGGTCGAGGCTCAAGTCTGCACCGCCATATGCCTTTGGCCACATCGGGACTGTCCAGCCCCGATCTGCCATGATTTCAAGCCACGCAACCGTATCGGCTTGAAAAGACATTTTGGTACTACCAGAGTGAATTTCCCCAGGGCCGATCGCGCCCGGCGGACAGTTTGTTCGTAACCAGTCTCTCGTTTCTGACCGAAAGGCCTCTATTGATGTTGTCATTTTTCATGCCTCCAAAACCCAGTTCGCGGGTTTTAACCTTGACTCGCGCTCAACTGCAGTAATAAACCATTTGCGTCCCCTGGATGAACAAAGGCGCCACCAATGGTGCGTATGCCATCAGCCTTGAGTTGATCATCAACCGCTTTGGGGTCGTCAACCGCGAACGCCACTGTGTGGACGCCATCACCTAATTTCTTGAGAGGCCCGGCTATCGGTGAAGCCTCGTCCGTTGGAGAAATCAATTCTAGAAATGTACCGTTTTCAAAATAGTAAAAGGCCTGGTCTGCCTGCAAGACGTCCGAGTGCGCCCGTTTTGGATCAATCCCAAGTATCTTGTTGTAATTTGCGATCGCAGCGTCAAGATCAGCTACCCTTAACACCACATGATCAACCCCTTTAAAGCTCATGTTTTTCTCCTTTTCTGTCTCGTATTGTTCAAATCAACTCATTCAGCGGTTACAGACGGTACTCATTCCTTAGTTGTTTCGGGCAATATCTCGGAAGGGTCCCGTGTCCATACGCTGTTCTTTCGGCATTCCGAGTACACGCTCAGCAATGATATTCTTTTGAATTTCATCAGTGCCCCCAGCGATCGAAATCGCCGGCACGGAGATCAAGGTCTCAGCGATCAAACCGGCTTCGGCCGACTCCGGTCCTGATAGCATCGCCTCTGCGCCCGAAATCATCGTATGCACATGGGCGGCCTGACGGGCGATTGCGCTCGCGCCAAGTTTGCCCAGAGACCCCGCCGGCAGCACCTGATTATCTGCTCGGGTACGCTCAGCAGCGACTCGATTGGCTGAAATCTTAGCAGCCTCTGTTAAACAAAATAGCTTCGCCATTTCTTGTCGAATGACAGGATCGTTGATCGCACCAGTTGCCTCGGCGCGTTGTAAAACCAGATCAGGCCGCCCTTCTCTCTGGGGATACCAAGTGTAGGGTTCGTTGTCGATAGCAATCTCCTTGGCGTACTCCTCAAACACTCGCCCGGTGATCTCTCGGTGTATTGGCGTTGGCCCACGTCCCCGAGCAAAGCCTTGCCGCTCAATGGATAGCGTGGTGGTTGCAATCGCCCAACCCTCACCCTCCTGACCCAGCAAATCGTTATGATCAACTCGCGCATCTGTCAGAAAAACCTCATTAAAGGATGCGTGGCCATTCATTTGTCGCAAAGGCCGCACCTCGACGCCAGGTTGGCGCATGTTAATCAAAAAATAGGACAAACCCTGATGCTTTGGGACGTCCCAATCGGATCGAGCGACTAAAATTCCAAAGTCAGCATGATGTGCACTGGTATTCCATACTTTCTGCCCGTTCATAATCCAAACATCACCCTGACGCTCTGCTTTCGTTGATGCGCCGGCGAGGTCTGAGCCGCTACCAGGCTCACTGAATAACTGACACCAGGCATGTTCACCAGTGAGTATCTTCGGCAGATAGCGATGTTTTTGCGCGTCCGACCCGTGCGCCAGAATCGTTTCTGCTGCTAAACGCCTGGGCCCCAGCTGGGCAGCGCCGACGACCCCTCTGGCTTGAAACACCTCATTGACCACGGCAACTTGAGCCGGTGAAAAATCTCTACCAAAATACGCCTTCGGCCACATCGGTGCTGCCCACCCAGCGGCCACCAATCTCTGACGCCACCCCACCAGAGACAGATCAGGCGAGAAGGCCTCGTCAATAAACTGATTTACTGCCGCTTTAATCTCACTAAGCTGCATCTTGACCTCCTAACGATTGGATCATTCTTTCCCGGTGATAACCGGCAGTTCCCAACAAGACCTCACTGCACTTTGCACGTCTAAACCAGAGATGGGTGTCGTTCTCCCAGGTAAAACCAATCCCACCGCGAAGTTGAATCGCGGCAATCGCAATATCGCGATAACAATCTGAAACCATGGCTTTGACCATACTGGGGTGGTGTTTTTCTTCCTCTCCGGCAGCCAATGAAAAACTGACGTGCTGGGTCGCCGCTTTGGCAAATTCAAGGGTCAACAGCAAGTCCGCGCAACGATGCTTAATGGCCTGAAACGAGCCGATGGGTCGGCCAAATTGCACCCGCAACTTGGTGTAGGCAATGGTGTCTTCGAGCAACCGCTCAGCACCCCCAATCATTTCGTGGGACAGAGCGACCGACGTCAAATCCCAAAATCGGTTCAAAGCCTCGGGTGAAACTCTGCCAACGAACTGCGTTGCCGTATCTACAAAAACGACTTCAGCAAGCTTCCGCGTTTGATCAACCGACACTCTCGGCGTGATCGATAGACCTTGGGCACCTTTGTCGACCTGATACAACCCAAGACCGGTAGCGCTTCCTGCAATCACCAGCAGGCGCTGCGCCGAAAGACCATCAATGACCATTGGGGCGGTACCCGACAGTAAGCCCTGGTCAGAGATCATCAGTTGATGACCAATCCCTTCAACCTGATTTAAGTCGTCTAAGACCAACGCCACTCGCTCTTCACCTGACGCGATTTTGGGCAACAACTCGATTTTGTTGGCTTCGTCCGCCAGCTCTGCTACCGCGAGTCCTGACAACACCGCTGAGGAAAAAAAAGGCCCGCAATAGAGCCTTCGACCCATTTCCTCGAGGACAATGCCTAACTCAATCATTCCAAATCCGAAGCCGCCGTAGGCTTCGGGTAAGTGAGTTCCCACCAATCCTAATTCACCGCTCATTTGGTGCCATACGGCTTGGTCAAAACCGGAGGCAGTTTCTTGCAGTTCGCGGGCTTGGCTCGTCGTCGCGTGTGCCTCTAAGAATCTCGATACCACGCTTCGAAATTGATTCTGATCATCCGTATACAAGGTTTGCACGCCTTCCTCCTAATTCACACACCAGCCAGGATCGATAAAGACCTGATCTTTTCCGTCGACCCAGTGTGAGCCAGCGAGCATTCGCTTGCAAACCCCAAGTTAAGCCCTTTACCCTCCATCCCTTATTAAAGGTTGCTATTGAACTCAGCTCGCCAACACACAGGCTGGTAACGCCTTACTCGAAACTTGTTGCAGCGCTTTCAACCCCGCCGGCCTTCAGCATCGTCTATCAACTTCGATTCACCACTTCCGGTTGCTTGATGAACCCGCCATAGCGAGGAATTGATCAACTCCCGTGGCGCGCCTATTCCTTGAGTCTCGGACACGATAGACGTCGCAGACAGTTTCCACCCCGCTTTTCGATGCTCTGGGTCCAGCGTAGCTTGTAGGAACGACGCCTCAACCAAGGATGGAAGCCGACGCAGGCAGTGAGGCCGCTTCAGGGTTAAAACCTAACCGATCGCAGATTGAACCGCCCGTTGAGGCGATCCCGCCAACGTCCTTAAATGATCGCGGTCGATGGGGTCGAGCAGGCTTTTAACCCATTACCGGTTGAAGTGCTGCCGAGCAAGCGTACCTGCATCAAAACGATACAACTTGGTGGTTACCCTATCCCCTGCCCAAGGTGCCAGACGATCGCGAGCCCAAGCTTTTAAGCCAGTCGCATGAAAGATACCGGCGTTGCGTCTTGACGCTCGCTGAACGTAATCGGTTCTAGGCTGACGCAAACGTTGATAGGCCCTAAATGCTGCCGCCGGTTCAATATCCTCGGCTAAGCAAACCGAAAGCACCTCAGCATCCTCAATTGCCATCGCCGCTCCTTGTGCAAGAAAAGGTAACGACGGGTGGCAAGCATCCCCCATCAAAACTACTCGGCCAGAATACCAACGGTCTAAGGTCGGACGATCAAGTAGGGCCCATTGTCGAACTTCCGCTGGGTCCGCAGCAGCAATCAACGCTTGCAGGTTCGGATGCCAACCCTTGAAATCCTCAGCAAGGTCCTGAGCGCGACCCTTTTGTGTCCACGATTCCTCCGTCCATTGCTTTGCCTCGACCACACAAACGCAGTTGACCGATCTACCCTGATTGACCGGGTAGGCCACAAAGTGTTTGCCCGGGCCCCACCAAACGCCCGTCTCCGCGGGGACATCGCAGTCGTTCAAGACTGATCGGGACACCAATAATCGCCACGCGGCCTGGCCCGTGAAGCGGGCGTTTGCCTCGCCAAATATAGCCTCGCGCAATGAAGAGTGAACACCATCTGCCGCAATCAGCACATCCCCATGAAAAGTCCCTGCACTCGAATCAACCTCAACTCCCTCAGGGATTTGATCCACACTCCTGACGCTTGCATTGCAATGCAACGTCACACTTGGCTCACGTTGAATCGCCTCAGCCAAAATATCAATCAAATCAGCGCGTAACAAATGGTAATAAGGAGCACCAAACCTTGTTGCCGCCGTCGCTCCGAGCGGCGAGACTGAAACAGGCGCACCGGTTTTCCAGTGACGACAAACGACCTGCTGAGGGCTATCTGCAACCCTAGCCAACGAATCAGCCAATCCAAAGCGCTGCAATATCCGTGTTGCATTGGGTGACAATTGGATGCCCGCACCCGTCGTGGTCAGCGACTCGTTGGCCTCAAGGAGGATCACATCAAACCCAGCCTTAGCGAGAGCTAAGGCTTGGGTCAGCCCGCCCACACCAGCCCCCACCACAATGATCGACCTTGACTTCATTGCAGGCCCCCAATCAGTGCTTTGGCCGGTTTTCTCTTTCGGTCCGACAATCTATTCAACCCCTGCCGCTATGTTGACGGTGCATCATTGACACTTTGCCAGGCACCGTCATCTACTGGCTCATTAACCATTAAACTTCACAACAACCTAAACCGAGATCAAGACCTTCTGAGCCCTTAACCTCCCTAATTTGAGCCGAGGCTCAAAGGGCCGTGACCCTAGCTGGCCCAGCAGCTACCCAAAAAGTGACTTGCTAACGGGGTTAGGATCACTGCGTTATTTCGACTGTCCATCCGTGTACGACACCGACTCTAATCCTGACGCACTACCTAGGCTGACACATCGGCCCCTCAACGGCGGAACAAACTCGAGCACTTACTCAAAACGAATATCCACGGCTAAATCATCGGCAACTTGATTCAAGGTTGTTTCAAGCGCCGCCATTGATACCTCTGGAGGCACCAAGATGTTGACCTCTGCAAAGAACGTGTGCTCACCCGACATGGGCGCGGGTCCTACCCGTGTATCCACTTCCGCCAAATTGACCTGTTTTTTCAATAATGCTGCCGTAATCTCGCTCATAATACCGGGTCGATCGGGGCCGATAATACTCAGACTAAAAGCCAACATGCTCAGATCTTCATCGGACCCCTTCGCGGGTTCAAGCAAGGTTGAGAGGCCATCGATGGCCATCAGCTCTTTGGAGAGACGTTCAACGTGGCTGGGTTCAATCGCAATTCGAGCGATGCCCGCAAATTTACCCGCCATTCGACTCATCCGACTTTCGAGCCAATTGCCGCCATTTTGGGTCACTCGCTGAGAGAGTTCTTGGACAATACCCTGACGATCGTCACCGACAAAAGTTACAATAAGGTCTGTAAGCATGCTCACCTCATGGTCATTGCAGCGTGTTTGTTCCGGCTTTCTACTGACCCGTTAGCGGGGTGTGCGGAACGGGTTAATGGTTCCACCAAGCCTGATCAGAAAAAGCTCTCAAGTCTAATTCGTGGGTCCACACGGACCGATGTTGATTGGCCAAGTGAAGATAGGTTTCGGCGATTTTTTCTGGCAGCATCAAGCCATCTTGGCCCATACCTTTAGCCTCACGTAGTGCTTGAAAGCGTTCTGGGCCTAGCATTTTTCCGAGAGTGTCCGGAGCGTCTACCGCCCCATCGATGATGATGTGAGCGACATGGATACCTTCAGCTGAGCACTCCGCATTGAGCGATTGACACAACATGCGACGCCCCCCCATCGCCGCGGCATGCGAATGCTGTCCCTGATTTCCCCGAACCGCTGCGGTCGCTGAAGTGACTAAAAGATTGCCACTTCCCCGTGCAAGCATGGCGGGGAACGCCGCATGCGCGACCCGGAACAGACCAAACGTCGCCATTCTCCAACCCCTCTCAAAAGCTGTATAAGAGGTATCTTTTAAGGCTCTGGAACCGATCTGTGCACCCAAATTATAGACGATGGTATCGATCGGCCCGATGTTGGCTTCCACATCTTTGACTCGGTCTTCAATCGAATCAGGATCCACCGCATTCATTAAAAACCCGGTTGCTTCACCCCCTGCTCCCTTGATCCCCTGAACGAGGCTGTCTAACCCGGCCGCGTCACTACGTCGACAGAGTACGGCGTGATAACCCGCTTCAGCAAACCGAGCACCCACAGTACCCCCAATACCTGCACCTGCACCTAACACCAAACAGACTGGTTTCATCAAAGCCTCCTCTGTTGTTTCGCTTACCCGATCACCT
>Ga0222718_10005218_pt1 | contig 10593 bp, 9 predicted proteins | sample C33_27DmetaG_FD_165045 | JGI IMG/M metagenome (GOLD analysis project Ga0222718, IMG submission 165045) | Estuarine water microbial communities from San Francisco Bay, California, United States - C33_27D | ecosystem: Environmental > Aquatic > Marine > Unclassified | place: USA: California... | reverse complement strand
GAGGTTTCGGTCGGGACGCTGGGCGCTCGGGCTCGCCATGGCCCCACGGTAGCCCTAGCGGTACCGTCGGTCGGGTGCCGCCGGAATCGAACCTGCCACGGGTCGTGCCGACCGAGCTGTGCCTCGGGGGTCGCGACCTGACCGGACCGGTGGTGTCTCCGGACGGTTCCACGGTCGCGGTGGTGTCGAAGACAGCCGGGGAGCCCGCCGCCCTGGTGCTCATCTCGGTGGCCGGGGCCGAAGAGCGGGTGCTCGTCTTCCCCGATGAGCCGAGCGGTGGGCGGGGGATGTTCGGCGGTTGTCTGGCCTGGTCGAGCGACGGTCGACGCCTCGCGGTGATCGCCCGCGGCGGTCTCTGGGTGCTCGACCTCGATGGTTCGAGCAGTCTGGTGCTCCCCGCTGACGGTTCGACGATCGCCTCCCCGGTGTGGGACGGCGTCGGCGGTCTAGTCGCGACCGTGGATGCCGAGCGGGTGATCAGGATCGAGCTGGACGGCGAGTCGCGCGGTCCGGTCGTCAAGCGTCTCGATGACGGCCGACACGATTTCGTTGCGGACCCAGAACTGTGGGGAGCCGGTGCTGCCGCTCGGATTGTGTGGCAGGCCTGGTCGGCACCCGACATGCCTTGGGATGGGGCGTCGTTCGTTGTCTCCACGGAGGAGGGCCCGGTCGACATCGGTCAGCGTCCAACCGCCATGCAGCAGCCGCGCTCCCTCGCCGACGGTTCGCTCGCCGGTCTCCGTGACGACTCGGGTTGGCTCAATCTCTGGCGGGCCGCGGACCCCCTCGGTCCCTGGGAGCACCTCATCGACGAACCGGTGGAGCACGGCGGTCCGTCGTGGGGTCCGGGCCAGCGCAGTTTCGTTGGCTCACCCGACGGAACCCGGATCGCCTTCACCCGCAACGAGGAGGGTTTCGGTCGTCTCTGCGTGGTCGATCTCGCCTCGGGTGAGGTCGTCGAACTCGGTCGCGGGGTGCACGGCCATCTCTCGTGGGGCGGGGACTCCCTCGTCGCGCTCCGCTCGGGCGCTCGGACACCCACACAGGTAGTCAGGTACTCGATGCCCGACGGGAAGCGCTCGGTGCTCGCCGTCGGCCCCTCCGACGAGTGGGCAATCCACGATCTACCCGAACCGGAACTGCATCGGGTCACCGGCGCCGACGGGATGACGGTGCCGATGCGCCGCTACGGCGCGGGTCGGGGCCAGGTGCTGATCGCGGTACACGGGGGTCCGACCGACCAGTGGCCGGTCACCTTCCTGCCGAGGGTGGCCCGCTGGTGGTCGGAGGGCTGGGACGTCGTCGTCTGCGATCCGCGGGGTTCCACCGGGCACGGTCGCGCCTACACCGATGCCCTGCGCGGTGGATGGGGGCGTCTCGACACCGACGATGTGCTCGCGGTGGCCGAGCACTGCCAGGCATCCCGATGGTCGACCCGTGAGACCACCGTCGTGATGGGGTCCTCCTCGGGAGGGTTGGTCGTGTTGAACGCCCTCGTCGGTGAGAGCCCCATCTCGGCCGGAATCGCCCTCTACCCGGTGTCCGATCTGGCTGGCCTCGCTGAGCACACCCATCGTTTCGAGGCGCACTACACCGACGGGCTCGTCGGACCGCCCGGTAGCCCCGCGCTCTCCGCCAACTCGCCGATCTCAAAAGCGTCGGAGATCTCAGGACATCTCTTGGTGATGCACGGTACCGAGGACCCCGTCGTGCCGATCGAGCACTCGAGGCGCCTGGTCGCCGCCCTCGATCCGGCTCGCGTCGACGCGCGGTTCGTCGAGATCGACGGCGAGGGCCATGGCTTCCGGTCGCCCGACAACCGCCGACTCGAGTACGACCTCGTCGGCGAGTTCCTCGCAGGAGTTATCAAGCGCTCGACCGGGCTTGATCAGGGCGCGCAGTAGGGTTCCGCCGTGACCTCCGACGATCGCGAGTTCCGCGCGGATGACCCGGACACCGTGGTCGTTCACTACGACCTCGATGGCTGGGACGCCGATCAGATCGCGGCCCTCACCGAGTCGTTGGCCAACGAGGGGCTCCCTCACGCTTGGCGCGGCACCGAACTACTCGTGCCCGAGTCCGATGAGGAGGCCGTCGACACCGTGTTCGACCGCCTCGAGGATGAGCTCGGCCCGTTTCCCGTCGTGCTCGGCGCCGGCGAGCCGGGCACCGAGTTCCAACTCGACGACTGGGCGCCCGCCGAGCTCGACCTTCTGCGCCGATCGCTGATCGAAGCTGAGATCCCGCATCGCTGGGAGGGCGAGAACGTCGTCGTCGCAGAGGACGCCGAGGAGACGGTCGATGACCTCCTCGATGCCATCGAGGCGGGGGATCTCGCGCCGACCGAGGCCGCGGAGACGGCACCCGACGGCGTCCTTCAGGAACTCTTCGCCATCGGCGACCGTCTTGCCCGCGACGGAACGGCGTCGGCGGCGCGGACCCAACTCTTCGATCTGCTCCCGACCCTCTCACCAGAGGCCGCTCCGTTCGGGGTCGCCCTCGGGGTGTGGCGACGGGTGCTCGAACGGGCCATCGAGGTGCGCGCGGCGTTCACGGCGGCCGACTTCGAGCCGGCCCGGGTCTCATCGGCGGCCGAGGATCTGCGCGACGTCTGTCGGCCCTGGGTCTGAACGCGCGCACCGAGCGCTCACGGCGACACGGCGACCACCCACCGGTACGGTTTGGCCGTGGTGTTGGCTGAGCTCGAGATCTTCCATTCCCGCGCCGTCCAACCGACCCGTCGGGTCGCCCTCGGGCATCTCGTCCTCCCGGTCGACCCGGCGCCCGGTCTCGGGGGCATCCTGCTCGGCGCTGTCGTCGCCGAGCACGCCCGGCGGCTCGACGGCGACGACCTCCTCGATATCGGCCGTCTCATCTCCGAGGTGGAGCACGGCCATCGGGTGACCCAGCCCCGCCTCCGGCATCGCTACCAGGTCGATCGTCATGGCCTTGCGTGCAGTCGGCACATCATGATCGGCGACGGTGACGACATCTCCTTCGAGTTCGACGCGAAGGGCACCGACGTGGCTCAGGTGCTGGGCGCTGTCTACGCCCTCGAGCGTCTCGGGCTCGAAGCACGGCGCGCGATCGGGCCGGTTCTCACCCGAGCCTCGCGATGGAGGGGGCCGATCGGGCCGTCGCTCGTCGCCCATCTGGCCGGAGCCCGGTCCGCTGAGTTGCGCTCCCTCGCGGATCCGCGAGGGTGGGCGATGACGCTCCTCGGTTTCGATCCGGCCGAGTCGGCACCGAGTCGCCGTGAGGTAATGCGCCGCTACCGGCGTCGGATGCTCGACGTCCACCCCGACCACGGCGGCGACACCTCGGCGGCGAGCGCCTCGATCCTTGAGCTCAACGAGGCCCGGAGAATTCTCACCGAGTCGATGCCGGTGGGCTGAGGGCATCCACCGGGTTGAGATCGTCGAGGTCTCGGCGGGCGGTCTCGGGCAGATGCCGCCACACGACGTGCACCACGACGAGCTGTCCGACGGTGAGTAACCCCATGACGCGGGCGTAGCTCCAGCCACTGTCAAGGAGTGTCCCGGCCGCGAGGAGTCCGCCGATGCCTCCGAGGAGAGCGAGCACGGTGAGCAGACCGGCGGCTCGTCCTCGGTTGCCGGTCGGGAAGAGCTCCGCCCGGTAGACGGCCAGGGCGGGATAGGCGATCCCGCCGAGGAATCCTCCAGCGAAGGCGGACGCCCACATCGCCGAGCCTCCGACGCTGAACGATGTCCAGATGCCGGCGGTCGCGACGGGCAGCGTGAGGGCGATGAGCCCGCGGCGTCCCCTCCGATCGGCGAGCTGGCCGCCGACAACCAGACCGAGGGCGGCTGGTGTCGAGGTGGTCAACGTGAAGAGCGCGATCGATGATCCCGAGAGGTCCCGGATCTCGTCGAGGTAGCGGTTCTGGAAGAAGCTCGCCGGGGCAACGAACAGGTTGACGCCGATCGCGATCACGCCGAGGGGGATGAATCGGCGGCGATCGAGCGGAGGGGCGACCGTGTGCTCGCGGGAGAAACGCCGAGTCTCGGGCAGGCGTCGTGCGATGTCGACGGCGACCACCAGCCAGATCAGGGTCACGAGGTAGACGAGCCGCCAGCCACCGTCGCCGAGGTCGGTCAGGGGTAGCGCGCCCACCGCGAAGCCGGCGCCGAGCCCGCTCGCCATCGCGAGGAGGGCGACGGCGTAGGCGCGGGAACCGCGAGGCATCTCCTCGACGGCGACGACGGCGATCAGGAAGTCGAGAGCGAGGCCGAGTGGGCGTCCGATCGCCTGTGAGGCGACGAGCCAGCCGAACGAGGGCGCGAGCGCGCCGAGGGCGGTGATGAGCGGAGCGGCCCAGGCGACGACGGTGATGACGCGCCGGCGTCCGATCCGGTCAGCGGCCACGGCGAGGGGGATGGTGATGAGGATTCCGGCGCGGACGATCGAGCCGGCCACACCGATGCCGGTGTTCCCGACACCGAAGTCGTCGGCGGCGAAGGCGACGGTCTGGGTGAAGATCGTGTTGACGAAGGCCGAGGTCATCGAGGCCGCGGCGAGGAGACCGAGCACGAGGATCTGACGTTGGTCGAGGGCCTCCGGCGGCGCCCACCACAGTCGACGCTCGGGTGATCGTCGCCCGATCCAGCGCCTGACCGGGATGGCGAAGAGCCAACCGAACCACGGGATCTCGAGGCGGTAGTCGGTGCGCTCCTCCCAGTGATCGCCGTCGCGTCGGAGCACGCGTCGGTAGGAGGTGAACGGCCCGCGGTCCTGCTCGAGGGTGGCGCTGTCGGGGGATGACTCAACGACGCGCTCGCTGAGGAGACCAGTTCGCGGGGCGGTGATCCTCTCGTCGGAGTGACCCACCTCGCTCCGGTGCCGTCGGATGACGGTGCGCTGACCTCCCGGCACGTGCGGAGCATACTGTTGGCCGTGTCAGCCGGTCCTGGGTCAGATCCGCGCGCCATCGACCCCGGACCGCTCATCACGGTCCGTCGCGCGGGCGACCTCTCGGGCCGGGTCTTGGTGCCCGGGGCGAAGAACTCGGTGCTCAAGTTGATGGCGGCCTGCCTGCTGGCCGACGGCACATCTGAGATATCGAACGTCCCACAGATCGCCGACGTGTCGATCATGAGCGAACTGCTCGATGCGATCGGGCTCCGTCTCGACACCTCCGTGTCCAACACGCTCCGCGTGACCAACCCGGGTGATCTGGTGCCGGTGGCGCCCTATGAGCTCGTGGAGAGGATCCGCGCCTCGATCAACGTGCTCGGACCGCTGCTGACCCGCTGCGGGGAGGTCCGGCTCTCCCTTCCCGGCGGGGATGACTTCGGCGCCCGGCCGATCGATATGCACATCGCCGGTCTCGAGGCGATGGGGGCCGAGTTCAAGATCTCCCACGGCTACCTCGAAGCCCGCGCCGATCGGCTCCGGGGGGCCGACATCGTCTTCGATTTCCCGAGCGTTGGCGCGACGGAGAACATCGTGACCGCGGCGGTGCTCGCCGAGGGAGTGACCACGGTGGAGAACGCGGCCCGCGAACCCGAGGTCGTCGATCTCTGTCACTTCCTACTTGCCATGGGGGCCGAGATCTCAGGGGTGGGAACCTCGCGCCTCACCATTCGCGGGGTGGGTCGTGACGGACTCCGCCCGGCGAGCCATCGAACGGTGCCCGATCGGGTGCAGGCGGCCACCTACATCGCAGCGGTCGCGGTGGCCGGGGGAGAGGTCGAGATGGTCGACGCCCGACCCGGCCAGATGGAGATGTTGCTCACCCGGTGCCGGGATATGGGGATCGTCTTCGAGCCCTTCGCCGATCAGGGCGTCGAAGGGCTGCGGGTCTCATGCTCCGAGCGGTTGAGGTCGGTCGACGTGCAGACCCTGCCCTATCCGGGGATCGCGACCGACTACAAGCCGCTCATCATCACGATGCTCGCCGTGGCCGATGGGGTGTCGATCGTGACCGAGAACCTCTATCCCGGTCGGTTCCGCTACGTCGAGGAACTGCAGCGGCTCGGCGCGGACATCCGCACCGACGGCCACCACGCCGTGGTGCGGGGACTGCCACGGCTGTCTGGTGCCCCGGTGCGGGCGCACGACATCAGAGCCGGCGCCGCCATGGTGGTTGCCGGGTTGGCGGCGGAGGGCACGACGACGATCTCCGGGGTGCGTCACATCGACCGTGGCTACGACGATCTCGTCGGTCGTCTCGCCTCGATCGGCGCGGACATCACCCGCGTCGATCCCTGAACCATCCGGGCTCAGTCGGCCGGTTCGACCGGTTCCTCGGCTCGAGTATCGGCTTCGGCGGCCGCGCGGGCTGCTGCCTCGACCCGTCGTTTCACGAGTGCGAGCACGCCGATCACCACGAGCATCGGGCCGGCGACGAGCAGGATCTCGTCCCAGCCGCCTTGGTGAGCGAGGAGAGCCACGGTGTGAGCGTACGAGGTCGATCGTGCGAGCCGACCCCGGTGTCTGGTTGACTGTCGAGGCGATGTTGGAACAGATCAAGGCGACGATCGAGGTCATCCGACCGGCCCTTCAGGCCGATGGCGGCGACATGGAACTCGTCGGTGTCGATGAGGAGACGGGCGTGGTCAGCGTGCGGCTCGTCGGGGCCTGCGGAACCTGCCCGGTGTCGACGCAGACGCTCAAGGGCGGGATCGAGCGCATTATGCGCGACCGCGTCGACGGGGTCACCGAGGTGATCAACGTCGCCGAGGCCGAGAACGCGATCTGATGGGACGCGCTCCGGCGGATCCCGTCGCGCTGTTCGCGTCCGCTCGCGAGGGTGACCGGGCGGCGACCGCTCGACTGCTGTCGCTCGTGGAGCGCGGTGGGGTCGAGGGCCGCGCGGTTGGACGGCTCGCTCATCCGCTGAGTGGGGAGGGCTACACCGTCGGGCTCACCGGCGCGCCGGGCGCCGGTAAGAGCACCCTGACGAGCGCGCTCATCGGTCATCTGCGATCGCTCGAGATCGAGGTGGCCGTGCTCGCGATCGATCCGTCATCGCCGTTCACCGGGGGCGCCATCCTCGGGGATCGCGTGAGGATGCAGGACCACGCGAACGACCCGGGGGTCTTCATCCGGTCGATGGCCACCCGGGGCCATCTGGGTGGGCTCTCGGTGGCCGCTCCGGAAGCGATCCGGCTCCTGGACGCGCTCGGCCGACGGTGGATCCTGCTCGAGACCGTCGGTGTCGGCCAGGTGGAGGTCGAGGTGGCGGGCAAGGCCGACACGACGGTCGTCGTGGTGAACCCGGGCTGGGGCGACAGCGTTCAGGCGAACAAGGCGGGCCTCATGGAGATCGCGGATGTGTTCGTCATCAACAAGGCCGATCGCAAAGGGGTCGAGGAGACCCGCCGCGACCTCGAGCAGATGCTCGACCTGTCGGAGCTGCCGCACGACTCATGGCGACCGCCGATCGTGGCGACGGTCGCCAACTCGGGGGAGGGCGTCGCTGATCTGTGGGAGGCCGTCGGCCGTCACCGCGCCTTCGCCGAAGACAGCGGGGTGCTCGCTGAGCGACGCCAGTTCCGCCTGCGGGAGGAGATGCGCGAGATCGTCGCGGCCCGACTCCGTGAGCGAGCTCGTCAGGTGTGCACCGGGGAGCGCTGGGACGAGTTGACCGACGAGGTCCTCGGACGCCGTGTCGATCCGTGGACCGCTGCTGACGAGATGTTGGCTCCGGTCGATGCCTGAGCGTTCCGCCGGCTGAGTTCGTCGAGCACCGTCTCGAGGGCGCGCGGACCCGGTCGACCTCGACTCGTCCAGCGCTCGGCGCCGTCGCGGAGTCGGGCAATGGTCCACCCGCGGTCGAGAGCGCTCACGACGGCGCGTTCGAGGAGATCGGCTCCGGTGTGGGGCGCGAGCAGGGCGAGGGTGTCGGGGACGTCGAGCACCGGGATGCCCGACAGGGTGACGACGGCCTCGTCGACGGGCCCCCGGGTGAAGTGCGTGATGATGACCCCGGGGTGTCCGGGCCACGACCCTCGTCGACAGAGGAGATCGACCCGGTCGTGACTCTGGAAGCCGTTCAGCCGGTGGAGACGGGCGGCGGCTCCGTGGGAGATCACGCCGCGGCCCGGCCCGAGGGTGGCGATGCGGCAGCGTTGCTGGAAGCTCTCTGGTGTCGAGGTGACGCGGACGACACGGGGGCCGACCCGGTCGAGCACCCCGATATCGAGGAGTCGTCGCTCACGATGCCATGAGACGCCGAGTCGCCGGAGATCGTCGCAGGTGGCGACGCCGTCGTGGTCGTGCAGATGCCTGAAGAGCTCGCGCATGACCCCCGGTGGGCACCAGCGGATCCCTCGCGGGGAACTCGACGGGTCTATCTGCCGAGGAACTCGACGTGTCTATCTGCCGAGGAACTCGACGTGTCTATCTGCCGAGGAACTCGACGTGTCTATCTGCCGAGGAACTCGGCTTTGCCCGGGCCGTTCTCGAGGAAGCTCCGCACACCGATCTGGCTGTCCTCCGTTCGGAACGACTCCACGAACAACTCGCGCTCCACCAGGAGTCCGTCAGCCAACGACATCGATAGGCCGCGGTCGATCGCCTCCTTCGCGAGCGCCTGGGCGATCGTCGCGCCGCGAGCGACCTCGGTGGCGAGTTCCATCGTTCGGTCACGCAAGCCCTCGGAGGAAACGATCTCGTCGGCGAGGCCAATACGCAACGCCTCCTCGGCCTTCACCTGTCGGCCGGTGATTGAGATCTCCTTCGCGCGGCTCGCGCCGACGGCACGGGCGAGGCGCTGGGTCCCGCCGCCACCGGGAATGGTGCCGAGGAGCACCTCGGGTTGGCCGAACACCGCTCGCTCGGAGGCGATCCGATAGTCGCAGGCGAGAGCCAACTCGCAGCCTCCTCCGAGGGCGTACCCCGATACCTCGGCGATCACGAAGCGCGGGATCGCGGCGAGGGCGTCGAGGGCGACGTGGATCCGCTCGGTGATGCCGGCTGCCTCCTCGGGTCCGCCGAACTCGGAGATGTCGGCACCCGCGGCGAAGATCTTTGGGCCACCGGTGACCACGACGACCTTCGGCGGGCTCGCGGTGAGCTCAGCGGCGATCTCGCCGATTCGCGCGACGACCGCTCCCGATAGGGCGTTCACCTTGCCGTTGGTGAGGGTGACGAGGGCGATGCCCCCGTCGAGGTGCTCGAGCTCGACGACAGTGTCCATCGCAACAGTCTTGCCGACCGGTACCGGCGCGCGGCACCCGGAGGTCAGGCCCCGGGTCAGGCCCGGGGTCAGGCCGGAAGGGCGCGCTGGTAGACGTCGACGGTCCGCCGAGCGATCGCCTGCCAGGAGTACGCGCCCTCCACGAGTTCCCTCGCGGCGGCGCGCAGGCTCGAGGCCAGCTCGTGGTCGGTCAGCACCTCGATGACCCGCGCCGCGAGGTCCTCGGCCCGTCCCGGTTCGAAAGTGAGGGCGGAGCCGTTACCTCGAACCAGCTCAGCGAGCCCCCCGGTCTCCGCGGCCACCAGGGCGGCCCCACCGGCGAGGGCCTCGAGGGTGACGACGCCGAACGGTTCGTAGAGCGACGGGATCACCACGCAGTCGGCGCGATGGAGGGCGGTGCGCAGGGCGTTGTCGCTGATGAACCCGGGCAGGTCGACGATGTCGCTCACCCCGGCCACGTCGATCTGGGACTGGAGTTCGGCGAGGTAGGTGCCGCGGCCAGCGATCACGCAGCGCACCCCGGGCACCTCGGCCCGCACGATCGACATCGCGTGGGCGAGCACCTGGAACCCCTTCTCGTACTGCACCCGCCCCCAGGTGAACACGAGCGGGGAGCCGGGCCCCGCCGAGGCCGGGGCATCGACCGCGTCGTCGTCACCCTCGGTCGCCGCCCACCAGGTGGGATCGATGCCTCCGGGAATCGACGAGACGAGATCCGGATCGATCTCGAAGTCGGCGGTCACCTGGCGAGCGAGGAGGCGGGTGATGGTGATCACCTGCCGGGACCGGGCCGCGAGCCACCATTCCACCCCGTTGATCTCCTCGGGAGCCCCGGGTGGTACGTGGCCGCCACGGCGACCGCGCTCCGTGCCGTGGAAGGTGGTGACGAGCGGAGCGCGATGCGCGGCCGCGAGCGTCGTGGCCGCCCAGGCGACCGTCCAATCGTGGGCGTGCACCACGTCGGGCCGCCAGGTGGGATCGATGGCGCTGATCGCGGCATCGACGAGGGCGTGATTGGCCGACGAGGTGCGACCGATCGGATGCTCGGGCACCCAGGGGAGGTCGGCTTCGGCCCGCACGACGGTGACTCCTCCGGTGGTGGTGACGGGTGGCGTACCGTCGGTTCGCCTCGAAACGAGGACCACCTCGTGCCCCTCTCCAGCGAGGGCGTGGGCGAGGCCGTCGACGTGGGCGGCGGTGCCGCCGGTGTGAGCCGGTGGGAGTTCCCATGACAGCATGAGCACCCTCACGCCCGCGGACCCTAGTCTCGGGGCGTGATCAGTCGCGGGCTCGTCGGCCCCACTCCGGGCGAGCTCGACCTGCACCTCTTCAACGAGGGTTCGCACCGCCGGCTCTGGGAGATGCTCGGCCCGCAGGCGACGGCCGATGGCGTGCGGTTCGCGGTGTGGGCGCCGAATGCGCTTGCGGTC
>Ga0222718_10005216_pt1 | contig 10595 bp, 11 predicted proteins | sample C33_27DmetaG_FD_165045 | JGI IMG/M metagenome (GOLD analysis project Ga0222718, IMG submission 165045) | Estuarine water microbial communities from San Francisco Bay, California, United States - C33_27D | ecosystem: Environmental > Aquatic > Marine > Unclassified | place: USA: California... | reverse complement strand
CTATACCATAATTAATAATTGTTAAGCCATCTTTATTTGTTGAAGCCTGCATTGCCTTTCCTTCTCCATAGATTTCAGAAGAAAATCTTTCTGCAAACTTCGTTACGTAATCTTTAAAATTGGTGATAAGAATATATTCACCGAATTGTTCTAACGGCATACCTGTATATCGAGGAAGCCAGTTTTTTGCTATTTCTAATTTTGTTTCCATTAATCATTATATTCCACTGATGAAAATGTATCAAAATATCAATTATTCAAACTGAATTTTAGTATCTGCAAAAAATAAATAAAATAGCCCTCCAAATACCAAAACAAAGGTACTTATATTAAATATTAAAAACCATGATCCTGTAAGCTCTAATATCAGCCCAGCAACAAAAGGACTTATGATAGCAGCAATCATCCCAATACCACCTGCAAAGCCAACTATAGAACCAGTATATTTTGGACCCAGGTCAGCATGATTTACTCCATAACCTCCAACAGCAATTCCACTAAAAGCATTCGTAAAAGACAATAAAATAATAATAGATATATGGGAATCTTGAAATGGAATCATTGAAAGACAAGTCGCACCACCAAGAAAACCTATTGTATTTACAGTTTTTCTCACTCTTAATACTTGGAATCCTTTTTTGATTAACGAGTCTGCTAAATAACCTCCAGAAATTAAAGCTAAAACTGAAACAATACTTGGTATAAGTATCATTATGATAAATATCGCTGAGTCTAATTCAATACCTAAACCACCAGTTGACATGGGACTATTAACATATTTAGGCAAGTATGAAATAAAAGTAAATAATGCCCAATTATTACAAAATGTAGCTACTGTAATTGCTATAAAAGGAAGATTGGTGAGTAATTTTCTTACTGGTAGTTTACTTGCCGTGGAATCTGCAGGAGCTTCTGATTTAATTAATTCTAATTCTTTTAAGGATATATGTTTGTGGTCCTGAGGATCTGAAGTGAAATTCTTTTGCCAAAATATGAACCAAATCAACCCAAGCATTCCAAAAGAGTAAAACACCCATTCCCATGAATATGAAGCAATTATTAGCGCCGTTGCTACATAACCAAAAATTGTACCTGCAGAAATACCACTATTTGTAATAGCAATCGACCTTGTTCTCTCATTAAATGGGATCCATCTTGCGTACAAAGAATGCCAAGATGGAAAAGTGATACCCTCTCCCAATCCAATCAGGACTCTTATAAACAACAATGCAAAAAAACCGTTGTATGCAAAAAAAGGAGTGAGCATTGTAAATATTGACCAAAGTAAAACTCCTGCCCCTAGAACAGTCTTACCGCCATACTTATCAGCCAAAATTCCTCCTAGTATCATTGTAAGAACATATCCGATGTAAAAAATTGAAAAAATGATGCCTGTTTGAGCCTCACTCCACCCAAATTGCTCTTGCATAGGAATAATTGCAACAGATATATTTACTCTATCGATATAGCATATAAAAACTGCTAGGAAAGACATTAAGACTAGCCTAAATCTAATTGGTATCATCATTAATACTAATGTTAACTTTTAATTGAAAGATTATCTTTGTTTAGATAGTCTTTTTTCAAAGACATTTAACTTCAAGTTTCCTGGAGATCCTTCCGAATAATTAGATCTAGTTGTTTCTGAAACTTGTGACAAATCATTAGAATTTTTTACTTTATTGTAAGCATCTCTAAAAGGTGTTCCTTCGCTTACTAAAGCGTAAACCTTATCTGTCATTTTCATTTCATTATCAATATATTCTAATGAATTCTTTTTATTTAATTTGATAGACTTAATAAGCTTTGGGAGGATGCTTAAAGATTTTAAGGAAATATCAAAACTAGTTCTTGTTCTCATGGATGAATTAAAAAACAATAAAGCTATAGATTTATTCTTCAGAAAATCATTAAATCTATTATTTTTTAAATCTTTTGCATAATCTAAAATTTCTTGTAATTCTTCCTTTGACCAATCTATTGTCGATATAAAATTTTTTATAATTCCTTTCATTTAAATATAAAAAAACCCAGCAAAAGCTGGGTCCATTTCACAATAAAATTGATCCAGCTATATAGCTGAAATCCGTCTTAATTGTGTTGTATCTTTTAACATGTGAGCGAGTATATATGTAAAACTATTTTTGTAAACTAAATAACTATAAAAAATTTATGTATAAAAAACCCCTCATATATAGGATATGAAGGGTTTTTTATTAAGCAGTTGTTAAAAACTGTAACTATATCTAACTGCTACAGTTCTTGGTGGAATCCACTGCATCCAGTTTCTTGGTCTCCAAGATGTATCATCAACAGCATATATATAAGCTTCTGTTCTTTCGTCAGTTAAATTATCGATAGATAACTGAAGTTTAGATGATTCACTTAAATCTAAACCTAAATTAAAGTTTAGTTTTGTATACTCAGGAGAGCTAGAATTAGGATTTTCAGCAAAAGTATTAAAACTATCACCATAAAAATTAACATCTAATCTAGCATATGAAGGATATGACATAATTGTTGTGTCATAAACCAAGCCGAGATTCCATTGAGTTTCTACCGTATTTGGAAGCCTGTCACCTGCCTTAGCACCCAATGAATCAATATCAATTGAAGTTTCTGCAGTCATATTACTTCCTGCAAAATCAAGTGATAGCTCATCTGTTAATGCATAAGTGAAGTCAAATTCCCAGCCTGATGTTTCAGCTTTACCCCCATTAAAGTTATAAGACCATCCACAGCCAGGTGTTACTGAAATGATAATTCCATCCCAATCAACTTCAAAGTATGTAACGTTTGCAGTGTAATTATCACCTCTTGCTTTTATACCATATTCTGTAGTTTCAGCTTCGTCAGAATTATACCTTGGACCCCATGTATCTTGCGCAGTTTCATCACTACTGCAAAATGGAGGAAGAGGAGCTTGGTTACCACCAGGTCTGTATCCTGCTGCTCTGGTTGTATAGAAAGTTAAGTCATCATTAATTAGATAACTTAATGCATATTTCATTCTTGTATCTGACTCTTTTCCAGATAATTCAGCACAATCTGTTCCAGCTGGTGCGTTTCCATCACAACCATTTGAATCCATATAAAAAATACCATACTGGTATGTTTTAGAAGCATCTTTTATCTCGTAATCTCTGATTCCATAGGTGAAAGTCAATTTATCATTTACATGATAATCAAACTGTCCATATAGAGATGTTTCTTCTTGCTCATTATATCCAGTTGAGGATGCATAATATAAGTAAGGATATCCAAGATGACCTTCAGGTGTTCTACTTGATGGTCCACAAAAAGGAGGACAATAAGCAGTTGCATCATAATCATCAGGATCAAGCCCAGCTGCAATGCTTGTTACATAATCAAGCCAATATTTATCTACAGCATATTGAGTTTGTGAAATAGAATTTGGCTCCTCGTTCCATTTATAATTATAGTAACCAACCGTCCATTCAAATTTTCCTGGCTGTGATACCAATCTTAATTCAGTAGTCTTTTCATAATTTCTATCATCTTGAACAACAAGCGGTGCAGGGACATAATCATCCATATCGATTCTTGCCCAGTCAGTTACAGCATCTTCTGTTGTTTTTTATCAGACATTATTAAATTAGCTTCAAAACTACCAAAATCATATTTTAGATTTGCAATTATTGATTCTCTTCTAACTTCCTCAGACTCATCTGCAGCAAGCGCGTGCGCAAATCTTGGGTCATAATTTGTTAGAACACTGCTTCCATTTGGGTAATCCGCTTCTGAAGCTGCAAAACCTGAGATTGCACTCAAACGAGAACATGTTGGATCACCATCCCAGTTATACCACCAGCTAGATGCTTGTGGACAATCTGGAACATACACATCAGCACTTCCTGGCTTGCTCTGACCTGGTTCTAAGATACCAAATGCCTGATTGGTAACATGCATATATCTGAGACTGCCGGTAAATTTTCCGCCGTCATCATAACCTAAAGTTACCATTAACTGAGCGTCATCTTCTTCACCAACGGTATTGCCAGTTTGAATATTTTTGTAAATACCAGGTGAAACCAGTTGAGAATATACAGCTCTAACTGCCATAGAGTCAGATAAAGGCATGTTATACATAACCTCTATACTTGTCTCAGGATCTTCAGCTTTAACCTTATCCCCAAAACCAACTCTTACTTTACCATAAGCTGCTGAGCTATCCGGCTTATTAGTAATATATCTAATTGTTCCTCCGATAGCATTAGATCCATACAAAGTACCTTGAGGGCCTCTTAAAACCTCAATTCTTTCTACATCAAATAATCCCATTAAGGAGCCGCTTACATCGTCAATGTATGTTGATGATGTTCCTGAAGATCTTTGCGACGTTGAAGTATTCAAACCTCTAAAAGTATAAAAATTAGAACCACCTGGAGTTGAGACACCAGCTATAGATCTAAGGTAATCCTCAGGATTTGTAATGCCTCTTTCATCAAGAGTGGCTTCTGTAATAACTGAAATATTCATAGGTATTTCTTGAAGTGTTTCAGCTTTTTTGTTTGCAGTAACAATAACTTCCTCAACATCATTTGATGCCAAGAAAAAAGGTGCTACTAAAAACATTAACATTTTATAGTTTTTCATAATTCAATATCCCCTCTATTCAAAGAATAGATTAATTCCTATTTGCGTATAGAATTATATTCCTATTAAGATTACGCTGCAATTTTTTTGTGATTAAGATATAAATCTTTGGTAGGGATGGAGGGAGTCGAACCCCCACGCCTTGCGGCACTTGGTTCTAAGCCAAGCGTGTCTACCAGTTCCACCACATCCCCAGATTGATGCATTATATAGATTATTAATATTTAATGGAAAGATAATTTAAAAAATTATAAATTATAGTCAAGCTGGTTTTTTCTTGCTTTTTGCAAAATATATAGACCTATTATAAAAGCAACCCCCATAAAGAATGATATGACTGCAACAGTTGTATATCCATTGTATATAAAACTAAATATCTTCGAAATCAACATTACGATCATTATGTAAAATACCACTGTTCCAACTTGAACTTTTGAAGACGAATATATAAACCTAATTGCTAAATAACCAACTGCTGCAACAAATCCTGCATATGATCTTGCAAAATGGGCCTCTTGAGTATTTTCAACCACTATTGGAAGAAAGATAGTATTAACGTCTGGTGACACCATAGTGAATACTCCAGCAATTACAGATAACACTGAAATAACAGAAATCATAATTTTAATTAAGATCATAATACACCAAGCATATATAAGGCTAAAAAAAATGACAAGGCACCAATACCCATCCAAATATACATTTCTTTGTAGTTCTTAAATTTGTAGGAATTAATTGCAAGAAAGCAACAAAAAATAGGTGCGACTACCAAAACACCATATCCCACTAATATAGCAAGTGGAATGAAGGCTAATAAAAGAAATATTTGTAAAATAGTTCTGTTCATATAGCTATAAAACTAACATTTATTGCAGTATTGTCAATTTAGAGGTTCTTCAAGTTGTTCTTGTTGCTGCAAAGCTGATATTTCTGTTTGAATTTCTAATATTGATTGATTTAATTGTTTTTTGTAATTATTTAAAGCTTGGACAGAGTCATCAACTAAAATTAATTGAGTTTCAATAGTTTTCAATGTTAGCTGAATATCATTAATATTACTCAGAGAAGGCTCAAGTTTACTTATTTTCTTAGTATTGGAAGATAAATCAGTTTTATATTTATCAAGTGATTCATTTATTTGAGTTATTGATGCTTCTATTTCAGCTGTTGAAGCTAATAATTTAGATATATTTACTTTATTTCTTTTATTGCTTAGGTCCCATAACTTACGAACTTCTTTATCAAGAAATTGAATCGAAGACGATATATCTGTTAAGGAATCATTATTAACCTCATCAGCTATATTCATTTGTTCTTCAATGATAGTTAGCCTATCTTCATTAGTTTTTATTTTAGCGTCTGTATAACTTGATTCAAAGCTTTGCCAAATACCCAGACCCAAAATACTCATAAATAATAGAACATAAAGAAAGCCTACAAATAAGCCTCCAGATTTTGTTTTTTTTAAGTATGCTGGTGATGTTTTATCTGGTCTTATGTCTTTGTTCATTTAAATGTAAAAAATTATCGCTATATGCTATATTTTTGAACAATAGCGTCGTTAACTTATCGTCCTATAATATATTTTACAATAACTATAAGGATTTATATGAATTTAGATTTTTCAGATGATCAAAAATTCCTTCAAAGTGAAGCAAAAAAATTTCTTGAAAAGGAAGAAAGTGTAAAACGATCCAGGGGAGTATTAGAGGGCTCGAGATCGTTTGATAATGATTTATGGCAAAAAATAATTGAATTAGGTTGGACGGGCATCAGAATTCCTGAAGAATATGAAGGATTAGGTCTTGGCCATCTTGAGCTATGTGTAATTGCTGAAGAATTAGGTAGACATCTTGCACCTGTACCCTTCTCGTCATCAGTTTATTTATTTACTGAGGCTATAATTAAATATGGTAGTGAGGAACTTAAAAAGGAAATACTACCCAAGTTAGTTACTGGAGAGGTAGTTGGTACTATAGCAGTTACTGAAGATTTTTTAGCTCCAACAAATAATAATATTAAAACTGAAGTTTCAAATGAATTAATTTCAGGTACAAAAATTGCAGTTCCTGATTGTGAAGCTGCTACTCATTCAATTATTGTATGTAAATCTTCAAAGGGAACAGACTTGAGGCTGGTTGATTTATCTTGTAACGAAGTCTCAATCAATCAAGTTGAAAATATTGATGATAGTAGAGGACATTATTCCATAGAAATGAAACATACGCCTAGTTCACTTATTGGGGATGAAGGTAATGGTTGGATTTTATATGAATCAATTATTAATCAAGCGGCTGTATTGTTTAGCTTTGAGCAAATTGGAGGTTCACAAGCTGCATTAGATATGGCAGTAAGCTATGCTAATGAAAGATATGCTTTTGGAAAACCAATTGGTTCTTATCAAGGTATTAAACATAAGTTAGCAGATATGTATGTTGCTTTGACTTTAGCTAAATCTAATTCTTACTATGCTGCTTGGGCATTGTCATCAGAGTCTTCAGATTTACCTGTAGCCTCAGCAACTGCCAGAGTAAGTGCAACAAAAGCTTATGAGTTATGTTCAAAAGAAAATATCCAAACTCATGGTGGAAATGGTTTTACATGGGAATACGACTGCCATCTTTTTTACAAAAGATCAAAACTACTTTCATTAAATATTGGCTCACTTGCTAATTGGAAAGAAAGACTTGTCTCTAACTTAGAGCAATCAAATATAAACTAGGAAAAATTATGGATTTTAAAGACACACCTGAACAAGCAAAATTTAGAAAGACCTGTAGAGAATGGCTGGAAAAAAATGCCAAACTTAAAACAGGTGTTGAAAAAAATGAATTTGCAAATATTGATTTTTTACAAGTTGCTAAAGACTGGCAGAAAAAGAAATACGATGCTGGTTGGGCCATGTTACATTGGCCAAAGGAATTTGGTGGTATTGGTGCCTCCGCTATAGAAAGAATTATTTGGGCTGAAGAAGAATCTAAGTTTAATGTCCCAAGGGGTATTTTTGAAATTGGTTTAGGTATGGCTGGGCCAGTAATGATGGAATATGCAACTAATGAACAAAAAGGTCGATATCTACCAGCAATGGCAGAAGGTAAAGAAATATGGTGTCAGCTTTTCTCAGAGCCATCAGCAGGCTCAGATGTTGCGGGCTTGAGAAGTAAAGCTGTGAAAGATGGAGATAATTGGATTATTAATGGTCAAAAAGTATGGACCTCTGGAGCACATTTTTCAGATTACGGAATTTTAGTTGTAAGACATGATCCTAATCTTGAAAAACATAAAGGGATGACATTTTTCTTTTTAGATATGAAATCTCCTGGTGTTGAAGTAAAACCAATTAAACAAATTACTGGAGGTTCAAGTTTTAATGAAGTTTATTTTACTGATGTTGTTATACCTGACTCACAAAGACTTGGTGAGGTTGGAGATGGGTGGAAAGTTGCTATAACAACCCTTATGAACGAAAGGCTGGCTGTTGGTGATGCTAATGGAGCTGATGTTGAGGATGCTTTTAGATGGGCAAAAAAACAAGATGATTCTGGTGAGCCTCTTATAAATAATAAATCAGTAAGATCATCTATTGCAGATTGGTACTGTGAAGCCAATGGATTAAAAAATACTAAACTTAGAACTATGTCTGCCTTGTCAAGAGGTGAAACACCCGGACCAGAAGCTTCAATAACAAAAATAGTCAGTGCAAATAAACTACAAAATATTGGTGCCTTTGGGATGGACTCGCTTGATATGGCCGGTATGTTAAAAACAGATGATCCTGAAATACAAAGCTTTCAGAATGCTTGGCTTGGTGCTCCTGGATTAAGAATTGCTGGTGGTACTGATGAAATACTTAAAAATATAATAGCTGAAAGAGTGCTTGGACTTCCTCAAGATGCAAGAGCAGATAAGGGTATACCATATAAAGACATACCTTCAGGTAATTCTTAAGATTTTAATTGAGGGAATAAAATAACATCTCTTATTGATGTTTGGTTGGTAATCATCATTACCAATCTATCAATTCCAATACCCACTCCAACGGCAGGCGGCATTCCATGCTCTAATGCAGTTACGTAATCTTCATCAAATGACATAGCCTCTTTGTCACCAGTGTCTTTGGCTTTGACTTGTTCTCTAAATCTGTCAGCTTGATCATCTGGGTCATTTAATTCACAAAAGCCATTAGCTATTTCTTTACCGCCAATAAATAGCTCAAATCTATCAGCTATTTCTGGATTTTCATTATTTCTTCTTGAAAGAGGTGAAACTTCAACAGGATAACCAATGACAAAAGTTGGTTCAATTAAATTTTCTTCTACAGTTGATTCAAATAATTCAAGTAATTCTTTGCCACCCATTTTTAGTATTTGATCTTCACTAATTGAATTATTATGTTCTAAAACTAGATCGGCAAGTTTTGCTTTTCTAAATTTTGATAGATTAATTTGATCCTCTCCCCAAGATATATTTAATGAATCATTAATAAGCTCACATGCTTTTTTGATCATGTTTTCAGTAAATTCAATCGTATTTTCTAGAGTTGTGAAAGCCTCATAATACTCAAGCATAGTAAATTCTGGGTTATGTTTTGTTGATAAGCCCTCGTTTCTAAAGCTTCTATTGATTTCAAAAACTCTCTCGAAACCGCCTACTAAAAGTCTTTTTAAATACAGCTCAGGAGCTATCCTTAAAAATAATTCTCTATCTAAAGCATTATGTTTAGTAACAAATGGTCTTGCCACTGCGCCGCCTGGTATTGGATGCATCATAGGCGTTTCTACTTCAACAAAATTTCTCTCTTTAAGAGACTCTCTTAATGATTCAATAATAGCTGACCTATTTAAAAATACTTGCTTCTGGTTATCGTTACTCATTAAATCAAGATATCTTTGTCTATATCTTGTCTCAATATCGGCAAGACCTTTAAATTTATCAGGCATAGGTCTTATTGATTTTGTAATCAAACTAACCGCACTAGCTTCAATTGTTAGCTCATTTGTTTTTGTTTTAAATAATTTTCCTTTAACACCAACGATATCTCCTAAATCCCAAGTTTTAAAATCTTCGTATATATCAATATCTACAGTATTTTTACTTACATAAACCTGAATATCGCCACTAGAATCTCTTATGGTGGCAAAACTAGCGTTACCCATTACTCTCATGAGCACAATCCTTCCAGCAACAGAAATATTATCAACATTTTTTGATTCTAGATCTTCTTTTGAAAGCTCATCATAGTGACCATGAAGATCATGAGCATAATGCTCTTTTAAAAAGTTGTTTATATATGCTGTATTTTTATCTCTAAGGAGTTGAAGTTTTTTTCTTCTTTCTTCAATAATACCCTCTTCTCCACCAATATTTTCTTCAGCCATTTATACTCCCGCTTTTAGACTTGCTTTCATAAATTCATCGAGATCACCATTTAAAACCGCCGATGTATTTCCTGTTTCATAACCAGTTCTTAGATCCTTTATTCTAGATTGATCTAAAACATATGACCTTATTTGACTTCCCCAACCAATGTCTGACTTGCTTTCTTCCAATTCTTGTCTTTCTTGGTTTTGTTTATGTAATTCTAACTCGTATAACTTAGATTTTAATTGTTTAAGGGCATTTTCTTTATTTTTATGCTGAGACCTATCACTTTGGCATTGAGCAACAGTTCCAGTTGGCATGTGAGTCAGTCTCACAGCTGAATCAGTTTTATTAACATGCTGGCCTCCAGCACCTGATGCTCTGTATGTATCAACTCTTATATCAGCATTGTTTATATTTATTTCAATAGAATCATCAACTTCAGGAGAAATAAAAACAGATGCAAAAGATGTATGTCTTCTACTGCCAGAGTCAAAAGGTGACTTTCTAACCAATCTATGAATTCCGGTTTCAGTTCTCAACCAACCATAAGAATATTCACCGCTTACATGCAATGTTGCAGATTTAATTCCGGCAACATCACCATGAGAAATTTC
>Ga0222718_10005213_pt1 | contig 10598 bp, 10 predicted proteins | sample C33_27DmetaG_FD_165045 | JGI IMG/M metagenome (GOLD analysis project Ga0222718, IMG submission 165045) | Estuarine water microbial communities from San Francisco Bay, California, United States - C33_27D | ecosystem: Environmental > Aquatic > Marine > Unclassified | place: USA: California... | reverse complement strand
CAACGATAGATGGCACAGAGATGTTTGTACCACTAGACTCTGCTAACAGACACTACCAAGCAATCCAAGAATGGGTAGCTGAAGGCAACACAATACAAGAGGCTGAGTAAACATGAAAATGGACATTAAACCTGAACTCAAAGTACAGATGGAACTAGATGCCCACGAGAAAGAATGTGCTGTCCGATACCAAGCAGTTAATGACAAGCTAGAAACCCTAGACAAAAGAATGTGGCGAATAGAAGCTATGTCTATGGTGGGTACACTTGGTGTGGTAGCTTTGGTTGTCGCAATAGTAATGAAGTAGGGATTATAGAGTATGGCAATGTTTAGAGGCTTTAAGCCACAAGGATTACAGAAGATAGCCACACGTATGGGTTATGCAGGTAGTATGGAAAACTTTGATGACTACTTGAAGCAGAACCCTGACAAAGAACGTGAGATGCTTGTGTATAGAGAAAGAGCACAAGAGATGGCTAAAGGTGGTGCTGTAGTTAAAATGCAGGTAGGTGGTGTGGCTACACCTCAAGCTGACCCACGAGCATTGCCACAACAAAACATACCACAGCAAAATATTCCTGAAGGTTCTACTATAGGAGATGTGAGTGCTCAACAATTAGCTGTTCCTGCACTACCTACAGGTGCAACAGTTGTTCCTGTAGGAACACAATTGACGCAAGGACAAATGCTTGCACCTACAAGTGGACAGGTATCAGGCACTGTTTCTGTGCCTACAGCAATGGCTCAAACAACAATGGCTCAACAGCCAACTACCTCTGAAGCAAACTTGATGGATGCACAAAGTGTAGCAGAACAAATTAACACTTCTCTAGATACACTTCAAGCTGCTCAGACAGACCCTACAGACCCACGTTCTCAGGTATTAGCGGCTCAACAAACTGCTTCAAGTGTAGGGGATTTATCATCTGCTCAAGGTAATGCTATCTTAATAAATAATCCTGTACAGAGAGAGATACAAGCAGGTGAATTAATAAATGGTGTAGCTGATGCAGAAAAAGCCTCTACTTATACTGAGCAAATACAAGCTGCAACTGCAACACCTACAGAGAAAGCGACAGTACAAGGACAACTAGCACAGCTTACTGCTAACTTTGATGCTACCAACCCACCTGCTTGGGCAGCAGGAGCACTAAGAGGTGTTCAAGCTGTGATGCAACAAAGAGGTTTGGGTGCATCTAGCATGGCAGGACAGGCTATGATTCAAGCTGCCTTAGAGTCAGCATTACCAATAGCACAAGCAGATGCACAGGTAACTGCACAGTTTGAAGCACAGAACTTATCTAATAGACAACAAAGAGCAATGCTTGCCGCACAACAACGTGCTACATTTATAGGTCAAGAGTTTGACCAAGCCTTTCAAGCTAGAGTTCAAAATGCATCTAGAATAGCAGATATTGCGAATGTAAACTTTAGTGCAGAACAACAAATAGCTTTAGAAAACTCTCGTATAGCTAATACTATGGAGTTAAATAATCTTTCTAATAGACAGGCTTTAACTATGTCTGAAGCATCTGCTTTAGCTAACTTAGACCTATCTAATTTAAATAATAGACAACAGTCTGCTGTTCAAAATGCTCAGAACTTTTTGCAAATGGATATGGCTAATTTATCTAATCAGCAACAAGCTGAACTGTTTAGAGCACAGCAAAGAACACAAGCCTTGTTTACAGACCAAGCTGCAACAAACGCTACTAGACAATTTAATGCTTCTAGTCAAAATCAAGTAGACCAATTCTTTGCTAATCTTGGTACACAGGTAGCACAGTTTAATGCTACACAAGCTAATGCACAAGCACAGTTTAACGCAGGACAAGCTAACACAGTTGAAAGATTTAATGCAGAACTTAATAATCAAAGAGACCAATTCAATGCTCAAAATCAGTTAGTGATAGGGCAAAGTAATGCTCAATGGAGAAGACAAATAGCTACAGCAGATACAGTAGCAGTAAATCGTGCTAACGAGTTAAATGCAAATGCTCTCTTAGGTATATCAAAACAAGCCTATGATAATTTGTGGACATATTATGCAGACACTATGGAATGGGCATGGACAAGTGCTGAAGGTGAATTAGACAGAATAAACAAGTTAGCTACTGCTAATATACAAGCAGATTCTTTAAAGGAGTCAAGAGAAATGGAGGCAGATGCAAAAGCAGCTTCAGGTCTTGGCGGTATGGTAGGAACAATATTAACTGCAGGAAAGGACTCTTTAATAGGAGGTTGGTTTAGTTAATGGCTAATTATATTGATAATAATCGTAATACTTGGTTTTCTCTTAATGAAGAAATAAAACGTGGAAATAATAAACCTATTGAAACAGGTAAAAATAGTTTACTACAGAGAAAAGAAAGTAAAAGTGAAGAACAAATGATGTCTACTAAAAGATATATGATGACAATACGAAATGCTTTTAAAAGACATATGCCTGAAAAGGGAGATGTATAGTATGTCTGTAAGTCTTGAACCAGAATTAGATGCCCCTATACCGGGAATGTCATTAACACATGAACTAGGTGCTAGACCTTGGCAGAGTTCCCCTGAAATGGCTACAGTTGAAGATGCAATTGATTTTTATATACCTAGAATAGGTAATCCAAAAACAATAGGGCAAGTTTTAGGTTTGTTACAAAGTGGTACTCCTTTAACTAATATAGCTGAAACAATGACTCTAGTAGGGACTATGGAAGGTAAACATAGTGTAGATGTAGCTGTTTTAATGAATCCTATAATAGTAGAATACTTAAAAGGCATAGGGGATGTGACCGATACTCCTTATGTATTAAAAAGAGATGAGGTAGATGATGAAGCAAATCCTGTTATTGCAGATAAAGTTATAAAAGATTTGAGTAATGAAAAAAAGATTACGCAAGAGCAAGAAAGTGAAATACAGGATATAGGTGAAAGTATTTTGAAAAAAGAAACAAAAGGGTTAATGTCTAGACCTAAAAATGAAGAGGAAGAAATATAATGGCTTTTCGTGCTCTAGGAGCTTTAAGAGGTTTGGCAATAGGAGGTGGTGCAGCTGCTGATATTGTTCGTGCTTCTGATATAAGAAAATCAAAAGAATATAATGATGCTTTTAATCAGTTTATTGATAACAATGTAGGTGCACTTAAAAAAGCTGGTGCCAAACAGCGTTTACTAGAAAATAAAATGAAAAAAGATATATCTCAAATAGTTGAGACCTACCTTGGAGACTACGATTATAGTGATAGCGTTAAATATGAAATAGCAAATACTATATATAGCAGTCATGGTTATAATGTAGATAATATAAATAAAGATGTGTCAAAAAGGTTAAACAATCACTTGATGAACAATTTAACAGAAACGCAAGATAATAATACATTTAAATATGTTGACTCTTATATAACACTACCTAAAGATGTTAGTTCTGAGAGAACCTTAGACCAGATTGCTAAAAAGAATGCTCAAGAAATGTCTCCTATGCCTACACTTGATTTGAAAGCAAAAGCTGCAGGACTTGGTAGATACAAAGAGTCTGCTTTTTTTACACCTGATACAGGTAAAATTGAAGCAAATTTATTAGCAGCAACAGGTTACAAACCAGATGAGGTCATAGAAGAAGGTCCAAGCATAGGTACAAAACCACCTGTTGCAGATTTAATGGAGCAACAAAGATATAAAAACTTATTAAGTGCTCGTGACAAAGCTGAATTAGACCGAAGCAAGTTAATGAAAGACCTTGAGACAGGTGAATTTGATACCAATCAGATAAATAAATTATTTAAAACCCATGAAAGTAATCAATATGCTAAAAAAGGATTAGCATCTGGTGTTGGTGCAAGTGGGTATTTGACACCTAAAGATTATGGTACAGGAACTCAACAAGCTAGAATGGATGCCTTTAAAGTAACAGTTCAACAAATAATAGCATCTAAAAAACCTCAAGTGGGAGATGCCTATATAAATCAAAATTCAGTTAAAAGAGATTTAGCTTCTATAGCAAAAGGTTTAAATCCTATAGTAAAAACTGACAAAATGGAAGTTGGTGGGGTTTACACAAGAAAAGTAGATAATATAGACGAACTATACATATACTTAGGTGAAGGTGTACCTGAAATTAAATTGTCGGGATATTAAACATGACTACAAGATTAGCTCTATTGTCAGGTACTGGTACGGAAGTATTTGCTGAAGAAGAAGATAAAGGTGAAGTATTTCAAGAGCAAAAGTCTACTGATGTCATACAAAAAGAAGAGGCAAAAGATGTAATACAGGGAACTGAACTTCAGACCATTACTTCAACCTCCCCTAGTCAAATTACTCCTATTGACACAGCCCCCAAAACATATAGTAAAAAAGATTTAGAAAACGATGAAAAATACTTCAAAGATATTCTTCAGTATAGAGAGGATAGATTTGGTGTTGGTAAAACGGAAGGTGCTAACTATGTTATGTTACCTTTTTTAAAGCAAGATGTGAATCAAGAAAGTATTGTAGACGATTATCTAGACCATTATAGATTCATAACAAGCAACGAAATAGATGTGGTCTCAGAATTAGATTGGTTAAAAAGTATAAGAAAAAAAGAAAGTCTAGCGTTAGAGAACGCTAAGAATGCAAAAGAAAAAAAAGAACAAGATATATATTTAAATCAAGCTAGTAAAATGAAAGAAATCAGGGAGAGAGCTGCTAGATTATATTCAAAAACCTCTAAGTTAGAAGATATTTTTAGTGCTAAGAGGTATGAAGGTATGACCATGTATGAAAAGGTCGCTGATGTTGTTGACACAGTGGGTGGACATGTAGCTACTCAGTTATCCTCTCCATTAAGTATTGTTTCTATAGGAGCAGGTAAAGCTGTAGCTAAAGAATTAGCCAAAAGAAAAGGCTTAGGAACAATTTCGCAAATACTTATTGCATCAGCAACTACTGCACCAATAGATGCAACCCAAGCTGCTGTCGTTGATGTTTTTGCTCAAGGCTCTGAGATAGAGATGGGCATAAGAAAGGAATATGATGCAGGTAGAACTGCTACTGTAGCTGGTATCTCAGGTGTAATCTCTGGTGGTTTTTCTGGTATAGGACAAAGATTATCATTAAGAAAAGGTTCAGGTTTAACTGAAGAAGGTATAGAAGAAGCTATTAAAAAAGTTAAAACAAAACAACAGAAACTTGCTAATAAAAAAATTAAAGAAGCAGGAGATATGTCTAAAGAATTTTCAGATAGTTTTGCAAAAGACGTAGAAAATACTTTTGGTAAAAAGGCAGTTCAAAAAAATTCTAAAGGTAAAGTTATAAATATAAATGAAGATGTTATTAAACAAGCAGGTAGAGAAAAGCTAGAGTCATTAGGCAAAGGTGGTTATCAAGTAGAAATCATAGAACCTGCAATGAATTTAAATACGTATCAAAGAGTTTTAGCAGGTGTAACAGAGCTATTTGAAAAAGGAAGAAACAATATTGATGACATCATAGACATTGATGAAGGAATAATGAGAACTCTTGGAAAAGACGTTGACCAATATACTAAAGAGGCTAGAGATGAAATCAATTATTTATTTAGACCTCTAGGTAAAAATGAACAGATAAGCTCTAGAGTTTTTGAAATACTTATGAACGATAAGGGTTTTATAAAAAAAGATTTGCCATATGAAATACTTGCAAAGTATGGTGTAACTAATAAAGATTTCTCTGCTATGATGCTATCAGAGATAAGTAGGGCAGGTAAAAAACTAAGTGAAGTGTCTCAGTTACCACGTAAACTAGCACAGGCTAACAGACTAAAAACAGCAGATGAACTTGCAGAGGAACAGGCACAGATTGCTGTTTCAAATAGATTCCAAGAAATGTATTACAGGTTTGAGAATATACGTAGAGCAACCTTGGTTTCAGGTATAGCAACAGCACAAAGAAATGCTTTAGCTCAAATACCTAGAGCAGGAATAGACAGCCTTATATATTCTTTAGAAAGTGCATTAAATCCAAATAAAAGATTTAGCATTAGAGGAAGTATGTCTCAATTAAATTATACATTTACTAATGTCAATGATGCTGTTTTAATATCAAATACTCTTTTGGATAATTTTGATGTGTCAAAAGCAAAAATGTGGAATAATTTTAGTGAGGTCGGACATAGATTAAAAAAGAAAAACCCTAATCAAGATGCTTTATCTAGAATTGAAGTAAAAAAGAAAACAGGAAAAAAGGTAAAAGCTCCCCAAGGATTAACAGAAAGAACAGGTGCTGTTGATTCTGTGCTTGATAAATGGGAAGGATTAATACACCATTTCAATATTTTCAATAGGTTTCAAGAATCTTTGTTTAGAAGAGGTGCTTTTGTTGCATCAATAGAAAGACAATTAATTGATAAAAAAGTTAATTTAGTTGATGTAATGAAAGATGGTACTTTTTTAAAGTATATTGATGAAGAAATGATGGCAAAAGGTGTGAATGATGCTTTAGAGTTTACATATGCATCACAACCTAAATTTAAGCCTTTCCAAGAGTTGAATAAAATTTTTACTAAATACTTAACTTATTTTGCTCCATTCCCTAGATTCATGTTTAAAGCTATGGAAATGAGTTATAATTACAATGTTACAGGTGCTATAACAGGTGCTTATAGAACAATGGCTCAGGCAGTACAAAAAGGTGGCTTTAAAAAAGTTGATGATGGTGCTTACAAACAAATGGCAGAAGGTATAGTTGGTTCTACAGTGTTGCTTCCATTAGGCTATGTATTAAGAGACCCTGATAATGGCATGGCAGGTTCTGAATGGTATAAGCTAAAAGATAATAAAGGTAATGAGTTTGATTCTCGTGTTTATGGTCCTTTAATAGCAGCTCCACTTTTGTTTGGCGAGATAATGCATAGAGCAGAAAGAGGTGTTCCCACTGTTGATGCAAAAGATTTTTGGGAAGGACTAACTGGAGCTAACTTTAGGTCTTTTAATTCATTTGATAAAACAATAGCTGAATTTTTGAAACTAGCTCAATCTGGTGATGCTAGAGTTAGGGATGTTTTTTTTGGTGCATTAGGAAGAACATTAGGAGAAGCATGGTCTGGATACGGACAATTTTTCTTGCAATTTTCTGATATGAGTCTTGATTCAGATAGAAGAAGGGACTATAAAGAAAACCCTATATATAAAGATATATTTGACGGTAAACTAGATTCCATAGAAACGGAGATATTTGGAGAAACTGTAAATATAGGTAGGAGTATGGATGCTTTTTTAAAGGAATTTAGCTTACCTGTAAAAAGAAGAATTGATGCATTTACAGATGACCCTACTGTACCCTTTGGCAGAGACCCTAGAGTAGTAGATATACCTGAAAGGGTCTTACCATTTATGAAAATTTTATTTGGTGCTACTTTAAACAGAACACCACCAAGATATATACTAGAATTAGCTCAGATGGGCTTTGCCTATGATGCTTTTATGGCTAAAACATCTATGCCTGAAATAAACAGACTAGCAAATAAAAACACAGCTTTTATGCTACAAGAAGAAATGACTTATTTCTTACAGACATTAAAGATGGATGATGCTTATAAAACAAACGGAGAGTTTGATATGGGTAAAGCTGTGGGTGCTGTTGACTCATATATTAAAAATATGAAACAACAGGCTCTAGCAACAGCCAAAGCTGAACTAAACAATGAAAATGAACTACTAGGAATGCTTATAAAGTACAAATCTATAAGCCCAGTTTCTAGACTGTCTGCAGAAAAATTGTACGAAGCTAGAAAAGCTAAAGAGCTAAATGTGCCTGAGTATAAAATTGATTATTATAACTATGATGAACTTTTTCAGGTATTTAAAGAGGCTTCAAACATAAGAGCAAGTGGTAGTCTTACAAGAAAGTTTACTCCTCAAAAACAAAAAGAAGTTTTTAAATAGTTTTAACGATTATCTCCTGACCCATGTAATGTTCCACGTACCTTTCTTCCATGTAACTTCTTCAAGTTCTCTTTCATAATATCATTCAATGGAACACCTACCTCTTTAGCAAGCATAGCACAATACCAAAGTACGTCACCTATCTCTGATGCTATGGCAATCTTTTTCAATTCAAAGCCTTCCACATCTTCCCCATCACGTATAAGTTTCTTTACCTTACCTGCTACTTCCCCTGCTTCACTAGTTAACCCTAGAGCTAAATACTCTAGGGCTTGTGTCTTAGGAAATATAGCTGTCTGCCCTGCTTTCATCTCATAGAACTCAGCAGTCATAACTTCTGCTATCACTATTTTATCTTGCATGTATTTCTTCGCTTCTTCTTCTAGCTTCTGCATTTTTTACTCTTTCTAATCGTTGGAAGTACGAGAGATTAAATCCTCTCTCCCACTCTCTCGCTTGCATCGTATTGGGGTGAAAAGGATTGATTACCTTACCCCTTTTGAAATCTGACATACCTCTAGTGAATTGTATCTTTAAAGGTGCATCATACTTACTTAGATTTGGATTGCGTTTTCTTTTCAATTGCATTCTCATTACTCCTTTCAAAGTATTTTACTAGTACATTAATTCTTCCATCAAGATGTTCTAATGCAGACATCTCTTTCTCAATAGTATCTATCACTGTTGCACGGTCTCTTGCACCAACAGGGTTATTAAGCATAACCTCTATGTTAGCTATATGAGCATTCATCTGCCCTATCATTTTTGTTTTGATTGCGTTTAGTATCATATCTCTCATTCTTTGCTTCCTTTCTTTGGCTTTGGTTTTAAATGTAAAAATTCTCTAATGTGTAGCTTCCTACCTTTAAAGAACACGATTAAGTTTATAGTTGTGTTTATGGAAATGGCGATAAGTAACCACCATTGCCACCATAATAACTCTGCTGACTCTAACATTAATTAAATGTCAAGTCAACTACTTCACAAGCATCTGCTGTGCAAGCTAACTCCCTGCCACCACTAGTAGTGTCTTCCTTCTCAAAATCTGCTAACTTAGACCAATCAATAGACTTAGGCATTATTTGTTTTAACTCTAAGTATTCCTCTCTTTCTATGTCTTGGTATGGTGCTTGTGCATAAGTATGGTCACTGAAAGGTAAGAAGGATATACCTGATACTTCGTCAAAGTTCTTGTACACCCATGCTCCTACATCCATCCATTCATCTTCTTTGACAGATACAGTAACAGAAGGCTTGTGCTCACACCAATGTCTTTGGAACATGAGCCAATACTCTAGCTGTTCAATAGCTGACATCTGTGTTCTAGTGACTGCACCATCAGGTGACTTCATTGGAAAGCTGAACACAGTAGTGCTATCAGGTTTCATGACACAAGGCTCGTTTGGTATACCACTCTCTTTCATAAACTGTGTTAGTGGGTCTTTGTTATCACCACGTACAGTCCTGATGTAGTAGTCATTGTGTCTAGCATGAATACCTGATGCACTGTCAACTAATTGACTAACTGTACCACTTGGCTTTACACAAGTGATAGCAGTGGACTGTGGTATACCTAAGTCTTTAGCCATCTTCTTATTAGTTTCTACTGCAATATCTCTTAATATAGTAAGAACTTCCTCTGACCATATCTTATTATCTAATATACCTGTTAGGGAAACTCCTAATAGTCTCTCTTCTTCTGTATTATCTTTCCATATCTTACGTAAATATTTAAAGTTAGTAAGAGTAGACTGTAATGTACCTAATATAGTAGCCATACGTACCTTCTCAGTCAGAGTTTGTAAGTCATCTGTAGCTCTACATACTACCTCAGTAAGATTACAGAACTGATAAGGTCTTAGTATGATTTCACTACAAGGATTACAGCCAAACTCATGGTTAATCTCTCGTCTACCATTCTCAGATGCTTTCACTTTAGCTGCCTTACGATTAAAGATACCACGTTCCCCTGACTTAGATTCGTATAATGATGTCCATTCTCGCATGAATGTACCCATCTCAGGCTTACCTTTAAATGCTACAGAGTTATTAGCTAGTGCCCTTTGTCCTTCATTCTCCCACCATTGACCTGACTTAGCATGTCTCATTTGGTCATCACCTAAGTTAGACAACGATATAAGAGCAGACCTACGTACTCCACCTACAACTACAACCTCGCCTATCTTACACATAAGGTCGTGACATTCAATAGGAAATAGTTTTCTGCCTTTAGCACCCTTGAATTTCTGTATGCAGAACTGAAATAGTTCAACCAAAGGTGCAGGTCCTGATGCTCTACCACCAAATGTTTTTAGTCTAGCACCTGCAGGTCTTACCTCAGATACATCCCACTTTGGAACTTGTCCTACATATAGCATAGCAATAAGTTCTCTCAATGCCTTTGCCCAACCGGGTCTGCTATCAGCCACAGTGATGATAGTAGTGCTGTCCTCAAAGTGCTCATTCACTACAGGTAACTTGTCCACACTTTCTCTTTCAACTGAGAAACCTACACCTGTACCACACATAAGAATATACATACATTCGTCAAAGGAACGTGGGCTATCTACAGGTATGTAGCTACAATTATAACCACCTACATGACACCTATCTAAAGCAGGACCTGCTGTCATCAAAGCTCTCATACTAGGCATAACACCTAAGTTCATTATTTGTGTTGATAGCTTTTCCTGCAGTGCTTTAGTT
>Ga0222718_10005212_pt1 | contig 10601 bp, 15 predicted proteins | sample C33_27DmetaG_FD_165045 | JGI IMG/M metagenome (GOLD analysis project Ga0222718, IMG submission 165045) | Estuarine water microbial communities from San Francisco Bay, California, United States - C33_27D | ecosystem: Environmental > Aquatic > Marine > Unclassified | place: USA: California... | reverse complement strand
TTCAGCGGCTTCTGGGTTAGCGATAATCAAGACCTTAGGTGAGTATGGTATTGAAGGGAAATTGAAATGGCCAAACGATGTCTTGGTGGGGGATGCCAAAATTTGCGGATTATTGATAGAGAACCAGTGGGAAAAAAACAATTTGGAATGCAGCATTATCGGAATTGGACTTAATATGAATCAAATCGAGTTTAATGATTACCCGTGGAAGGCTACATCCATGACTAAGCTGAAGTCTCAGACATTTGATTTGGATGAGGTGCTAGAAAAAGTGATTAAAAACCTCAAGCAATTGATGGCTATTGCTGAGTCTAAGCCTGCCATCGTTTGGACGCACTATCAATTAGCACTCTATAGATTGAATCAAGAGATTAAGTTTAAGACGGGCGATAATGTGCTGGAAGGAATACTGAAAGGCGTAAATGAGTCTGGAGCTATTCAAATACAAACTGAACGAGAGCTGCACTCATTCGTGAATGGTGAGGTAAAGCTTATGCGTACTTAGCCTGAATAGATTGACCTAGGTGGTTTAGAAAATTAGTCATTGGCGACTTTAGCATTGTTGCCATAAAGGCATTCACCTCAGGATTGAATTCGGCAAAAATGGTAGAACCGTTTTCAGATTGACCAATGGTAATAATCAACTTAAAAGGAAATGGCTTTTCTGCTGCCGAGTTGTAAACGACCTGATTGGAGGTGATTTCACCTACAGCCAAAGTAATGTGTGCTAATCCTTTAATTTTAAATGAGCATCCTTGCTCGGTCGAGGCCCAGTTTTCAATTCGGTCTTGAGGTAAAATCTCAATCAAGTTTGCCGGTTTTGAAACAAACGCTAGGACATTCTCTGCATTGGTTTTTACCGCGTACTCATCACTTTTAATTGTCATATGCAATTGCCTATTGGCCCCATTCAGATGGATTCTCCCTCCAAGTTTGAAGAGACTCTAAATCTGATGATTTGATGTAATTTGATTCAATGGCTTTGTCAAGAATGGCGTTATAGTCACTCAAAGTCACTAATGGGCATTTGTGTTCTAGAAAGTTTTTCCGAGCAGTATCGAATCCATATGAAAATATAGCAACCATGCCCTTTACAATACAGCCAGCCTCTCTAAGGGCATCTACTGCAATTAAGGATGAATTTCCTGTTGACACTAAGTCTTCAATTACGATGACTGATTGACCGGTTTCAATATTTCCCTCTATCTGGTTTTGCTTGCCATGATCCTTGGCTTTGGGCCGCACATAAACGAGCGGAAGACCTAGTTCTTGAGCTACGAGAGCCGCTTGTGCAATGCCACCAGTTGCCACTCCAGCGATTACATCAGGTCGTCCAAAGTTCTCATCTATCGTTTTCACGATTTCTTGCCTTATGAATGTTCTAATTCGGGGATACGACAAGGTTCTTCGGTTATCACAATATATCGGTGACTTCCATCCTGATGCCCAAGTGTATGGTTCATCAACACTCAATGTGACGGCTTTAATTTGTAATAGAAACTCCGCAACTTTGTGCGCTGAATTGAAACTGTAGTTCATGCCTCAAAAATATAAGTTTTTCATCGGTCAGTATTGGATTTCCATTGGTCAAGACAAAGGTGATTTGCGGCCCAAATCCACAAGCGAAAATCAGGCGGCAATTAACTTAATCTTGGATAAGGTTTCTTATGCAATTGAACACATGCAGTTAGGTAAAAACCTGGAGTTTGAGATGGATAGCGTGATGGAGTTTGTTGAGAATCTTGAAAAAAGACACCGATTAATCCTTGCTGGAGGTGGCTATGTGTTGAATGATAATAGCGAACTACTGCTGATACATCGAAGAGGATTTTGGGACTTGCCCAAAGGTAAGATTGAAGTAGGTGAATCAATTGCAGATTGTGCTTTACGGGAGGTTGAGGAAGAGTGCAATATTGATGAAGTCCATATCATTTCAGACTCTTTTGTCACTTATCATGTTTACGAGGATAAGCGTGGTGTGGTGTTGAAGAAAAGCGTCTGGTTTAAAATGAAAACGAAAAGCTTGAGAGATCCGAAACCGCAAACGGAGGAAGATATTACAGAGGCGCGCTGGCAGCCATTACCTGTGCCACAAATGGTCGTATCTCGGATGTATCCCTCTATTGTGGACGTCATTGAGCATTTCGCCTAGTTCTGATCGATGCTGTCTTCTGGTATTTGAGGAGGCTGTAGCTTAAATGGCATCATTTTATTTGGATGACGTTCGTTCCAAATTTTAGCGAACTTCCTCTCAATTTCACCTCCGGGAGGTGGAGTAGGGTTTTGAACGATATTCAGCGATTCGTCTAGGAAAAAATACTGAGGCATTGCTCGTAAGTCATACGAGTCTATCACCTTCTGTGGAGACCCAATTTTCCCGAAAAACCAATCAAAATCGTGTTTCTTCGGTATTTGTGATAGTCGCAAAAGTGATTCTTCGGTACTAAAGCTAAACATCGCAATATCTGCACCGTACCCCTCCTTTAAAACCTTCATCAAGCTCATTTGCCTTAACGTTTCGCTATCGAAGTTTTTGAAGAATTGGATATAAATGAATCCACCTTCATATTCGCTGATGCGGTATAGATTTCCGACCACATCTGCAAACACGAAGTTTGGAGCCTTGGTACCGGGCGATAGCTTGAGCATTTTTGATGTGCTGTTTCTCAGGATTGTTTTTACTTGAGGGTTTGTGGAAATTGACATAAGCGAATCGTAGCAGCGAAGTATGGTTTTGTGATCATAGATACCCGTAGATCCAAGTCTGTGCAGTTCAATCGCAATAACCATTTCAGAAGTTTCATCATTTGAAATGGTTGACTCATTTTGGAGCAAAAGATCATTTAATCGATGTACATCTGCCGTTATAATTGCGTCAGCGGCAGTGTCAGAATATGCACTTAATGAATGTGGTTCTAATAGACCGTCATAAAGCATCGAAAACGTATTGGCATAAGTGAGTTGGCTATATGCAGGAGTTTTCCCATTGAAATAATTCTGAAAAACAAATGCTTTAGAGTGTCTAGTTGCCAACGATAGTTCGGCAAGCTTAAAGTGTAAATAGTCCTGAAAAAAAGCGTTTTCAACTTCTGCATACTTTTCATTAAGCTGAGTAATGAATGTGTCGGCCAATACACGTATTTTGGATCCACTGCGCAGCTTAAAGTCCTCCTGAGTATTCTCAATGAAGAACTCATTTACATCTGCCTCAAGACTTGTGATGTGATAATTAAGTCTAGAATTCGCCTCGAAGATTTCGGGCTGAACGAACACATTTTTAGCAGGAGAAAAGCGATCCATCTCGATAGGCTCCGGAATTACAATCGTGTACTCGTCACCGGGGATCATAAAAACATGGGCGTGAATTCGGCCAATTTTTACGAAGTAAAGTCCAGTTTGGTCGATATCGATAGACAGCTTGAACGTACCGTGATCAGGAAGTTTAACTGAATCTAACTTTTGGCTGGAAAAGGTGAACAAGTCGGTGTACTCGTGTATTTCCAACCATTTGCCTCGGTATGAGAAAGCATTGCCTTGCACAGTGGTAGGAACTGCATTAATGCTGTCGACCAATGACAGCATTAAGCACAAGATGACTGCACATCTTATCATCAAATCATTTCGATTTTTGATGCAATGGTTTTGGGTACGAAAGCGTTGATATTGCCTCCATTACGATGTATCTCACGGACAATGGTTGAATTTATTGCCGCATACTTTGGTTCACATAGGAAAAATACGGTTTCAATGTCTGCATTAAGCTCCCTATTCAAGTGAGCAATATTGCTTTCATACTGAAAGTCACTTTGGTTTCTCAATCCGCGTATGATATGGCTACAACCGATTTCAGCCGCATATTCAACCGTGAGTTTTTGATACCATTCCACGCTAACGGCCGATTCAGAAGCATAGTTTTCTTCTATCCACGTTACTCGATGCTCTAGGTCAAAATAGCTCGACTTTGTTGAATTCTGACCAATCCCTATGACGATGTGGTCAAATACAGTCAAGGCTTTTTCAATTACTGAAGCATGACCAAGTGTGAATGGGTCAAAGCTACCAGGAAAAAGAGCCTTCTTAGTCATGATTGATTTTGAAAAAAAGAAAATTCAACTTCACCATAATTTCGGCTTTCAGTGAAGCTACTGTGGTCAGCAAAGTTAAGTGAATGTCTGTGTTCGAGTATGAATAGCCCATTACTTGCCAAGGCTTTTTTCAACACCAATTCGATAAGATCATCATACTTATCGTAATTGTAGGGCGGATCGGCAAGCACCAAGTCGTATTTTGATTCTGCTTTCCCCAACCATTTTAGTGCATCGCTTTTCACTGTAATAATTGGTAGGTTGAGCAAAGCCTGCTGCTTTGATATCCAACGAATGGAGTGGAAGTTTTTGTCTATACAAGTCACCTGCTCGGCACCCCGAGAAGCCAGTTCGAAGCTCAGTCCACCAATTCCTGCAAATAAGTCTAGGGCTTCAACCTCACTCCAATTAATTCGATTCTCCAAAATGTTAAATAGCGACTCTTTGGCATAGTCGGTTGTAGGTCTGGCAGGAATTGATTTGGGAGCCACAAAACGCCTGCCTTTATGTGTGCCACCTATGATGCGCAAAGGAGATGGTGGCTTAGGTAGTCATACTTTGCTTTGTGTCGTGAATCAATATTTTGATTGATGATGATATTTTCTAAGACTGATTCGATGGATATATCTTTCCAATAGTCGCTTAAGGTGTTCCATATTTCATCACCTATCGAAACATTCCCTGAAAGCGTTAATGGAATTTGTTCTGGATTCAATCCTAGCGATTCTGCCACAAATAGCAGGTAGTAGGCGATGTCTTCTTTGCCAGTTTGAAAGAAACTATTTGCGAGTTGCAGCGCGCCATTTTCAATGGCAATGATGTGTAAATCAGTGCTGTCAATGTGAGCTATGAAAGAGGACTTGTTTTGCGATTTCCTTGTCTGGTTAATTGCAGATTCGATTCTACCGCCCAAACACGATATAAACTTGATGTTTGGAAAAGCCTTATCCAAAGTGGAAAGAGTGCGGGTGTCTGCTACTTGTAGAATTTGACCTTTCGTATTAAGGAGTTTGTGGCGGACCATTTCGCTGTCATCATCTATTTCATTCGAAATTGACAGTATTTTTTTTCCATCCTCAATCGATGCATCAGTCGGAGCTATGGTGTAGTTTCTAGAGTTTAAAACACAAAGACATTCCGAAAAGGGAGAGGCAAGATAGGGGTGTTGAGATTGTATTCGTTTAATCGAGGACTCAGTTATTCCGTCAGACAAGTCATAGGACCCAAATCCCGTAATTAGGTTCTTAGATTTATGATACCAACAGGCCTTTAGAGTTTTCTCTCCAATCTCGAGAATTAAGATATAGATGTCTGCAGGCTCGTTCGAGTAGCTCAGGTCAAAATGCTCATCAAAGCTCTCCTTTACCTTGAGCTTATTCCCAGTTTCCATTGGTTTTTGGATCAGTCATTGAGCCAACCATACGAGGATCTGACCTGTCAAATGGAGCGCCATCTTTTGCCATAAACACAGGCACATCTGTACCTGATCGGTCCACTGTACCGGCTTGAAGTTCAAATTTCTTACCACCTGTAAATGGCACTAAACCCATAGAATCTACTGCGAATGGATGTGCTCTTCCTTCACTATGACGCGGGCCAAAAAGGCTATCGATCACAGGAACCATAACCGTATCTCGTTCAACAATATTTGCAGCAATTGCTTCCTCAAGAGTCATTGTATCTGGTACTTCACCAAATGCTTTAATAAGCGTAATAGAGTCGTTGGCTACGAAGTCCACCAAGGTGTCCATGCTGCCTGTATATCGCTGATACTTTGACTTAAAGGCCAATTCAGCCGTTCGGATGTCTTTCAAACGCTGCACCACGTGAGCGTAACGATATTCTTTTTCATTCTGAAAATCGATGGGTACTTTGATGGACTGATAGTCCGCATAGCCCAATACCACGATCAATACCAATAGTGCTGAGCTTATGGCCATACGCAGAGTTTTACTTAAATCGACCGTTGTTGCTAACACAGATACTGCTCCAGCAATGAGGAGTGCAAAGGAACCCAACATGAAAAAACCAGTCTGCTCAGTGTTTAGTCCAGATATTACGGCAATTAATCCTGCTAAGGTTAGCACAACTGGAAACCATATTTTTTTAGCTATATCCATAACTCAAATCTTGTTTAGAAAACGGGCAAATCTACAATTTTTCATATCCTTAAAAAGCGATGTTTGTTAGGAAAACATTAATACTAGTTGACGGCCTATATGTGGGATAAAACACGCTTTATAAACGAGGTTTCGGCACAAATTAATATGCCATTTACCAAAGATCAAAGTTTAGCAATTGAGCAGATATATCACTTTCTATTTAATGGTGGACCACAATCAGTATTCATCCTCAAGGGCTATGCAGGCACGGGTAAAACTACCCTTATGGGATGCTTAATTCGCTGGTTTCATTCGGTGGATAGAAAAACGGTTTTATTGGCCCCCACGGGCAGATCAGCCAAAGTATTGGCTGCACACTCCGGCTACCCCGCATCTACGATACACCGCAGAATTTATTCCGTTAAAGATGATGGTTCGGGCAGAATGTCAATGGAATTGATGGCAAATAAAAGTGAGCGCACCATCTTTATTGTAGATGAAGCCTCCATGATTGGCGATGCTTCGCAGAGTGACGGATACTTTAACCGTTCTCTAATTCATGATTTAATTGCCTACGTAAACAGCGGAGAAAAATGTCGATTGATTCTTATCGGTGATGATGCTCAGTTGCCACCCGTAGGAATGGATTTAAGTCTAGCGCTGGATAAAAACGAGCTGAGTCAAATAACAATGAGACCAGTGTTTGATTATACTCTACGTGAAGTGGTGAGGCAAGATAAAGCATCACTTATCCTAGAAAACGCTACAAAACTTCGCGAGGATATTGCAAGCGAACAATGGGAGCGGTTATCACTATTGACTGATCGCAATCGAGATGTTACCATCCTTGAGCAAGACGAATTGGAAGATGAGTTGAATAATGCTTTTAACCCTGATACCAACGAAGCGCTTATCATATGCCGTTCTAATAAAGATGCTAATCAATTTAATTTACAAATACGCGTTCGAATTTTTGATCGGGAACAAATCATAGAGTCGGGTGATAGATTAATGGTTGTCAAGAACAATTACCACTGGAAAATCCCTGGGAGAAGGCAAAATTTTTTGGCGAATGGAGATATGCTCAATATAGACCGGGTCTATGCCATCACAGAGTATGGTGAGTTCCAATTTGCGGAATGCCAAGTAAGCCTGGTGGATGAGGAGATAGGCTCGTTCAATCTGATTCTGCTGTTAAATTCTTTGCAATTTGAGGGGCCTAACCTTCCTGCAAAAGAGTTAAAACGCCTTCGGCAAACTATGATTGATTCTGGAGGCCTCGATCCCAATGAGTCCTTCGAAAAGTTTTTTCAGAATCCATATTTCAATGCGGTTCAAGTGAAGTATGCCTATGCCGTGACATGCCATAAAAGTCAGGGTGGACAATGGTCTAAGATATTTTTATTTCAAGGATACCTTACGGATGAGATGTTAAACAAGGCGTTATACCGATGGATATACACAGCCATTACACGTGCAACAAGTCACTTACATTTGATTGGGTTTCATCCGAAGTTTTTGGAAAGTAACTGAAGGTAGCGCTGCAATGGCACCAAGGACTACTTTTGACTGTGCAAACCAATAAAGAGCGCCATCAAACAAATAGCACTACTTATTATTAGACTCGCTGGGTGGAAAGTTGAGGGAACTTTTGGGCCTGAGTTAAAAAACTGCATAATCATTGTTGCCCCACATACCAGTCAATGGGACTTTATTCTCGGTGTATTAGCGCGTACGATTTATAGAATTAGAGCGAAATACCTTATCAAAAACTCTTTCTTTAAGCCAGGTATTTCTTGGTTCTTTCACATGACAGGTGGCATTCCCGTTGATCGATCCAAGAAGAATGAACTTACCGATCGGCTCAAGTCAATGCTGGCTTGTGGTGACGAATTGAAAATCACCTTCACGCCTGAAGGAACTCGTGGGCGCGTTGATCGTTGGAAAACCGGATTTTACTGGACAGCGGTAGAGACCAACTTGCCCATCGTGGCACACTTTATTGACTACGACAAAAAAGTAGTCGGTCAGTTTGAGCCCTTTGTGCCAACTGGAGATTGGGAAAAAGACAAAGGGCATTTCGAAGAGTTATACAAAGATGTGACCGCCTGTCATCCTGAGAATTTCAATAAGTCTTTTTAAAGCTGCAATACCGCTATTTCACCTTTGCTAGGGTTATTCGAGGTCAAGTTTGCCTGATTTTACTCCGGACTTTCTCTGCCTGTTCGATATGGCGTTCATTGTGGTAGATTACCACACGTAACGCGTCACCAATTTTGATGGTGATCCATTTACTGATAGAGATGGATGACTTGGTTTTATTGAAGTCGAGGTGGATTGCATTTTCGAGAATTTCAATGAGTTGGCCCTGTTGTGATTGAAATTTATCCAGGTGCGCCTTGGTCAATTTGCTGCCTACTGGATTCATATAGTCGAACGTTTTCATTTTGTTCAACTTAGGTTGAGCTGCTACAGATTGTGCAAAATACTCACCGAGCCAAATGCTCCTAAAGCGTTTTGATTTGCTCTGTTTTGCATGGGCAAAGCGTCTCTCAAATTCTGGAATATAAAAGTCGCCATATCGATTAAGGTGCTCCATGCATTCAAGAATGCTCCACTTCTCTGGACTCGGTTTCCAATTGAGTTGAGCTTCACTCAATGTATCAAATTGCTTGCTTCTTTCGAGATTTTTCTTTGTCAGATCAACGAGGTGTGAGACAAGTTCTTGATTCGTTGCTTTCATACTTAATTATTTGATCACAAAGATGGACGGGGCATTTTCCACCAAAATTGATTCAAATCAAGATTTTCTAAGTCGACTCAGCGTCTCCGGTGTCATCCTTAAGTAGGATGCGAAATAACGAAGCGGGATTTCTTGAAACAATTGTGGACTGCGATCCAATACACGATCATAGCGTGCTTTTGGCGAAGCAGTGAGAATGTCAATTTCACGTTCAAGCTGCGTATATATGAGCATTTCTTGCATATGCAACCAAAGTTGTTTTGCCTCATCATTGCCTTCTATGAAGCCCATCTAGTCTTGCTTGGAATAGACACGCACCTTCGTCTTTTTAATCGCTTGAATAGCTAATTGGGATGACTTTTCAGTAATGAAGGAATCAACGGCAGCAATGAAGTTTCCTTGATAGCCTAAACGTATCGTATGCTCTTGGTCCTCATCAATGATATATGCCCTAACCGATCCCAATTCTATGTAGTAAAGGTTGGTGTCAATAGTATTTGGATCTTTTAGAAATTGATTTCGTGGGAAGGTTTTTGACTTGAATGGAACATCATGATGTTCCAATAGTTTCAGCAGAATTTCAATCAGACTTGTCATTTGGTCGCTCGCAGTAAACGGTCATTGATTGATGCACCAAGCCCATGGTCGGGAAGGCGCTCTGCAATAATTACATCGAGGTTCATCTTATCTAGATCATGCAAAGCGGCATATAGATTTGAAGCGGCCTCCTTTTCTGAGCCATCGGGAGAAAGCACCTGCGCTACAGCAATACGATCATGGGTGAATAATGTTTTAAAGAATAATACGCCAATGCGTTTACCTTGATGCTTCATTACTGTTGCAAGCACATTGTTTGACAAGACAGTTGGGGTAGTGGGAGCATAATGCCGTGAGAGCATACCTGGAGCATCTGGTGTAGTATCATTTTTAGTGATTGATTCTACTGGACCAACTACCGCTTCAATATCTTCTTTTGAAATTGAGCCTAAACGATAGAGTATAGGATTATCACCATCGAAACCAATGATGGTCGACTCAATACCACTCTGGCAAGGACCGCCATCCAATACCATTTCTAATTCATCTGCAAAATAATTGGCCACATGTTCGGCCTTAGTGGGGCTTATTCTTCCGAATGGATTGGCACTAGGGGCAGCCACAGGAAAGTCAAGTACGTTCAATAGTTTTTGAGTTAACGGATGATCGGGCATCCGCAAGGCAACCGTGTCTTTGCCGGCTGTTATGAGGTCTGGAATGATTGGTTTCTTTTTAAGTACCAACGTAAGTGGACCTGGCCAAAACGCATCGGCAAGTTGTGTAGCTTTTGGTGGGATGTATTCTGCTACTTCGTTCACATATTCACGTGATTTCACATGTACAATCAGTGGGTTGAACAGTGGCCGCTGTTTCGTTTTGAATATCTTTTTGATTGCCGACTCATTAAAAATATTTCCTGCTAATCCGTAAACTGTTTCGGTTGGGATGGCCACCAAACCTCCCTCTTGCAGGATCGTGGCAGCTCGATTGATATCCGAAGAAATTTGAATCAACCCAAGCGTAGTTTATTGGTGGTATTGAAGGGCGTCAAATTCTGCTGGCTTAGCATTGATCCATTCGTTCATGTCTTCTGGAGATTGTATCATAGCTTGCATTTTGCCCATGACCGTTAGG
>Ga0222718_10005211_pt1 | contig 10601 bp, 12 predicted proteins | sample C33_27DmetaG_FD_165045 | JGI IMG/M metagenome (GOLD analysis project Ga0222718, IMG submission 165045) | Estuarine water microbial communities from San Francisco Bay, California, United States - C33_27D | ecosystem: Environmental > Aquatic > Marine > Unclassified | place: USA: California... | reverse complement strand
ACACTGAATCAAACTGATATACCTGCAAAACAAACTGAAATAAATATTTTTTCTAAAGACCTTGATACTTTTTCGCAGGCAAAATCCTTATTAATGGATAATGTGTCTGTTTATGAAGGTTTAATACTCCAAACACGAATAGATGAGTTAGGCATTGAGAAAGAATTTCTTGAACCGCTTGTGATAAATGAAAACGATTTAACAACCGACAAAGAATTTGCTGGGACTATTATTGGTGCACTCATTGCCTTTTTATTTATTGCATATATTTTACAGGGCTCAATGTATCCAGCCATTGATTTAGGCGCAGGGGAAAAGGAGCGTGGAACTATGGAAACTTTAATTTCTACGAATATTTCCTCCCTCGAAATAATTATCGGCAAGATGTTTGCGATAACTGGATAAGCTGTTATTACAGCCATATTTTCAACACTTGGATTTATAGTGCCACTGCTTATAGTATTTTTATATTTCGGCGATAACCTACCAGAGGCATTCTTTAATATAGTTGCAGCTATTGTTAACCCGGTAGCTATTTTAGGAATATTTGTCCTTTTAATACCTCTAAGTATATTCATGGGAGCCTTATTGCTAGCCATTTCTGTCTATTCAAAGAATCCCAAAGAGGCTGGCTTATTATTGGGCAATGTGATGCTAGTATTTTTTGCCCCAGCTTACTTGCCTTTAATCAATCCTGGTTTAGAAATAGATATGATTGGGGCCTTAATCCCTTGTTATAGTTTGGCATTGCATACCAATGCATTGATTGCTGAAAATATTAATTGGATGCTTTATGGAGTTACTCTTGGATCAACGGTAATGTATTCCTTAGTGGCAATCTACATTACTTATGTCATGTTTGATGATGAACGCATCATCTTTAGATCCTAGAGCTATGCGCGTGATTGAAACACCAATATCACCATTTCTGCAAAATGCCCCAATACTTGCTTGTGAAGAAACATCTGAAGCTATTTTGGTTGACCCTGGCGATGAGGTTGAAAAGATTTTAGATGTTGTAAAAACCAACAATCTCAATATCAAATACATAGTCTTAACGCACGGTCATATAGATCATGCTGGTGGCACAAAAAAAATAGCTCAGATTTTAAATATTGATATTGTTGGACCACACAAAGATGATAAATTCTTACTGGATTCATTAGAGCTACAGGGTCAAATGTATGGCATTGCAGCACAGGTATTTGAGCCTAATAGATGGTTAGAACATGGCGAGAAACTAACATTTGGTAATCAAGAACTAGAGATTGCTCACTGTCCAGGACACACTCCAGGCCATATTGTATTAATTAATCATAATTCTAGGATTATCATTGCTGGTGATGTGCTATTTCAAGGTTCTATAGGGCGTACTGATTTACCCAGAGGAAACCATCAAGATTTGCTTGATTCAATAAAAAATCATTTATTAACCCTTGATGATGATTACAAAGTTTATTCCGGTCATGGAGCACCAACCAATATTGGGGTTGAGCGACAAACAAATCCATTTCTTGTAAATGCTTAGCGCTAAAGTCTATGCAAACATGCGCTTGGTGATAACAGAAGCAAAAAACAATCTTAATAAAAACCAAATACCAATTGCAGCATTAATAGTTAACACATTAACCAATGAAATAATTGCCAAGGCTGCAAACACTGATTCACCGGTAGGACATGCTGAATTAATTGTTATTGATAAAGCCCTAGAATTGCTTGATACAAACAGATTGAATGAATGCGATATTTATGTCTCGATTGAGCCTTGCCCAATGTGTGCTTACGCAATAAGAAAATGCCATTTTAATACTTTATATTTTGGTGCCGAAGATCAAAAGGGTGGGGGCATAATTAATGGTACACAGAATAATCTAAAATCAATTAATCATGTTTCTCATATTTATGAGAAAGAAACTGCTAATTTATTGTCCTCTTTTTTTCGTGATAAAAGGGAATCAAAGTTATAATTCACAAAATGTCATACGACCTGATTCTAAAAAATGGAACTGTTTTTTTTCCAGATAAAAGGGAAATTACTGATGTTGCTGTAAAAAATGAAAAAATTGTTGGATTTGGTTCATTCAATTCAGCTGACCAAATTATAGACTGCTCTAACTTATTTATTTTCCCAGGCCTAATAGATACACAATGTCATTTTAGAGAACCTGGTGGTGAGCATAAAGAAACATTAGAAACTGGCACTAAATCTGCAGCATTAGGAGGAGTTACTGGTATATTTGAGATGCCAAATACCAATCCTCTAACGGTTACACCTGAAGCCATGGATTTTAAGATCAACAAGGCAATTGAAACCTCTCATGTTGATTTTGCCTTTTATTTTGGTGGCACAGCTCAAAATTCATCGCAACTTGTAGATTGGGAGAATCTGCCTGGTGTATGTGGTATTAAGATTTTTATGGGAGCAAGCACAGGTAATCTACTATCTGCCACAGATGAAGAAATCGAATTGATAGTGAAAAATGGTCAAAGAGTTATAGCAGTGCACGCTGAAGATGAACACATAATGAACGCAAACAAAATTAGTATTCTTGGTGATAGCAATGATGTTGCTATGCATAATAAATGGCGAAGCGTTGAAAGTTGTTTAAGTGCAACTAAACGCATTGTTGCATTGGCGACCAAACACAATAGACGTGTTCATATTCTTCACCTGACAACCAAAGAAGAAATGGCTTTTCTAAGAAATCATAAATCGGTTGCAAGTGCTGAGGTGCTAGCTAATCATTTAACACTCCATGCACCTGATTGTTATGAGCTTTATGGTACTCTTGCTCAACAAAATCCACCAATTAGAGAAAAAGAACACCAGGATGCTTTGTGGCAGGCAGTAAGCGATGGAACCATCGATATAGTTGCATCAGATCATGCACCACATACCTTAGATGAAAAAAATGGAATCTACCCAAATACGCCAAGTGGTACACCTGGAGTGCAGACACTTATTCCAATAATGTTAAATCATGTTCATGAAGGCAGACTGTCCTATGAGCGGTTAGTGGACCTGATGGCTTATGGTCCTTCAAGAGTTCATAAAATCAAAAATAAATGTTTTATTAGAGAGAAATATGATGCTGATTTCACTATAGTAGATCCTAAATTGACACACATTATTACGAATGATGAACAAGCCTCAAAGTCTAAATGGACGCCTTACGATAATAAAAAAGTTACTGGTTTTCCTGTAATGACAATCATACGTGGGCAAACAATCATGAGAGAAGGTGAACTAATTAATAAAGCCAATAAGCCTATTGAATTCCTTATTTAAGGCACTGGATCGTTTCCTGATTCACCCCAAGGATGACACCTGATAATTCTTTTTAAAGCAAGATACAAACCCTTTAAAGCACCATATTTGGTAATTGCTTGTATTGCATAGTGAGAACAGGTTGGGTTGAATCTACAGCTAGGTCCAATCAATGGAGACAGTAATATTTGATACATCTTAATAGGTAAAATAAAGATGAAGTTAATAAGTTTGGACATCAATCCAATGGAGACTTTGCCTCTTCAACTATAGATGTTAAGAAGTCTTTTGTGTTTAGAGATTCGGTTTTGGTTGAGCCCAGCCTTCGTATCGAAACTGTTTTATTTGAGACTTCATTTTTCCCAAGTGCGATGATAATTGGTCTTTTTAATTGACTATGTTCACGTATTTTATAGCTAATTTGTTCATTCCTAGTGTCCAGCTGCGCTCTTATATTAGCGTTATTTAACAATTCGCCCAGTGATTTGGCATAGTCATCGGCCTCTGATGTAATCGTACAAATAACAACTTGAACGGGTGCCAACCAAAGGGGGAAATTCCCACTGTAGTTTTCAGTTAAAATCCCAATAAAGCGTTCAAACGACCCAAGTATGGCTCTGTGCATCATTACTGGGACATGTTTATTGCCATCTTCGCCAATGTAAGTAGCTTCTAATCTAGTTGGAAGATTAAAATCTGCTTGAAAAGTACCACATTGCCACTTTCTACCAATAGCATCAGTAAGAACAAAATCAAGTTTAGGACCATAAAATGCTCCATCGCCTTCATCAATTTCATAATTAAGCTCAAGGTGCTTAATGGCATCTTCCAATGATTTTTCCGCCTTGTCCCAAATTTCATCAGATCCAACGCGATTTTCTGGACGTGTTGAAAGTTTTATATCGAATTTATTAAATCCAAGATCAGAATATATTTTTGATAAAAGTTCTATAAATTTTTCTGTCTCTTGCATTATTTGATCTTCAGTACAGAAGATATGACCATCGTCTTGAGTGAAACCTCTAACTCTCATTAAGCCATGCATTGTGCCAGATGGTTCGTATCTATGACATGAACCAAATTCTGCAAGTCTTAACGGCAGGTCCCTATAGGACCTAAGTTCGTGATTGTAAATTTGAACATGACATGGGCAATTCATTGGTTTAAGAGCATTGGTACGCTTATCATTCGCATGCTGTTCATCTATTTCAGTAATAAACATATTTTCTCGGTATTTATCCCAATGCCCTGATTTTTCCCATAATTTTCTATCAACTACTTGTGGTGTTTTAATTTCTTGATAGTTGTAATCTGATTGCATCTTTCTAACGTATCTTTCAAGTTCAGTATAAATTTTCCAACCATCTGGATGCCAAAATACCATACCCGGGGCATCGTCTTGAAAGTGAAAGAGCTTCAAATCTTTACCAATTATTCGATGGTCTCTTAATTCGGCTTCTTCAATTTGTTTGAGATAAGCATCTAGCTCTTTTTTGTTATTCCATGCGGTTCCATAAATTCTTGTAAGCATTGTGTTGTTTGCATCTCCTTTCCAGTAAGCCCCTGAAACCTTTGTCAGCTTAAAATGTCCTATCTGTTTTAAGTTTCTTAAATGAGGTCCTCGGCACAGATCAATAAAGCCACTTTCCTCTTGAAGGTAAATTTGAAAATTGTCTTTTTGTTCCGATTCGGCAATTATTTCAGCTTTAAATGGTTCATTGATATTAGTGAATTCTTTAATAGCTGATTTTTTTGTGTGTAGTGTTTTGGTTATATCGGAGCCGCTATTTATGATGCTCAACATTTCTTGCTCAATCTTTGGTAAATCATCAATTGAAATACTCTCTGGACTTAAGAAATCGTAATAAAATCCATCATTAATAGTAGGCCCAATAGCTAATTGTGCTTTGGGATACAGGTTTTTTATGGCTGATGCAAGAACCTGAGCTGTCAGTGTGTGACGCATAATCTCAAGGCCCTCGGGAGTATTTTTAGTAATAATTGATACTTCGTCATTATCATTAAGTTGATCTAGTAAATCCTGTTGTGTTCCATTGACCAGCACAGCAATAGAATCATTGGCTAGTCTGTCACCAATACTTTTTGCTAAATCTAAGCCATTTGAATGTTGAGGCAACTGTTTAGTTGAGCCATCAGGTAGCTTTATATTTATTTCGTCCATTCAGTTTTACCATCAATATCTTTAATAGAGACCTTCATTTTATCCAATTTATCTCTAATTTTATCAGCTTCTTCATAATTGCCATTTTTTCTTGCTTGGTTTCTTTGTGTAATTAATTGTTCAATTAGTTTAATTTCCTCAACAGAAATTGAATTATCTTGATTCGAACCCTCAAATATATATTTATATGTTGCTACTTCTCGGTCGATGTTTTGATGATCGTTAGCTATTTCCTCTTGAAACACAGACAGTGCAAGAGGGGTATTTAAGTCATCTAAAAGACACTCTCCAACTTTAGAATCAAGATGGAACGCAGGTTCAATATGATCAAAGTTTTGAATCTTAGAGCATATTTTTTTATGGATTGAAGCCGATTGTGTTAGCAATTTTTGAGACCAGGGTATGGGTTGTCTGTAGTGTGAAGATAACAGGGCAAGTCGTATTTCGTTTCCTTTAAAATCAGTTAATAAATCGTCTAAGTAAATAACGTTGCCCTCAGATTTAGACATTTTCTCATTTTGCAAGTTTAAAAATCCATTGTGTACCCAATACTTAGCAAATGATGTTGGATTATTTGTCCCATGAAAGCCACAGGTTTGAGCAATTTCATTATCGTGATGCGGAAATTTAAGATCATTCCCACCTCCATGGATGTCAAAGGGTACTGATAGTGTCTCTTGTGACATTACAGAGCATTCTAGATGCCATCCTGGTCTCCCAATGCCCCAAGGAGATTCCCAACCTGGTTCATTATCTAAAGACGGTTTCCATAATATAAAATCATTTGAATTCTTCTTATATGATTCAACTTTAATACGAGACCCTTTAATTTGATCTTCGAGTTTTCTATCCGATAAAACTCCATACTGTGAAAATGTAGTGGTATCAAATAAAACGTTACCATTCACTTCATAAGCAGCATCTTTATCCAGCAAAACTTCAATAAAACTAATCATGGATGGTATAAAGTCAGTTGCAAAAGGTTGTATATCGGGAGCAGAAATTCCAAGCAAAGAAGAATCATCAATGTATTGTTGGAAATACTTGTTGGTTAACTCATCGATCGATAATTTTGCTTCATTGCTAGCAGCAATAATTTTGTCATCAATATCTGTAATATTGGATACATAAGTAACTTTTGGGTATATGCCTTTAAGGACTTTTGAAAGCAAATCTCCTACTAAAGCAGCTCTGAAATTTCCGACATGCAATTTGTTGTATACGGTTGGCCCACAAAAATAAATTCGTATGTGCTCCTTATCAATCGGTACAAAATCTTCTTTTGTTTTAGTAAGACTGTTGTATAGTTTCATTGTCATTTACTGTATGTCGCACTATTTGCTTGATGTTCTGAAACAGTAACGTATTCAACCATAATTTTATGTCCTAAAGATTTGATATGATCATCAATAAAATCATACGTCATTTGAGCAAATGCTTCGCAACTTATTCTTGGCACAATGACAATATTAGCGGAAACCTGATTAAGCTTTACTAACTCATCTAATTCAGGATCATCTTGTGCAAGAATTAATTTATGATCAAAGTTATTTTGCAACCATTCTTTTAGGAAATTAAAATTACCAAAATCATAAACCCAGTTTTGCTCATTTAATTGGTTTGCAGATAATCCAACTTCAAAAGCCAAACTATAGCCATGAATATATTTACAATCCGATTGTGCATTCCATTGGCGAAATGCACAGGAGTAACCTCTGTCATGACCAAATTTTTTTGTGACTCTATACATGTTCGTTAAAATTCTTTAATAAATGTTCAATTGGTAACCCATTTATGGCTTCTAAAGTTCCAGTTACACTGTTAAAAAGTTTATATCCATTTTCTTCAAACTTATATGCCCCACATGAATTATATGGTTCATCTAATTTTATGTAGTCCTTAATTTCTTGTTTCGATAATGATCTCATTACCATTTCACTTGTTACTTGCTCTTCATAGATGACTTCTTTGTTTTTACAAAAAACATAACTGCCGATCAAAAAATGAGTTTTGTTGCTCAGTTCCATTAATTGATTACATGCAGCCTCACTATTTAAAGGTTTTGAATAAATCTTCTCTTCTAATAGACAGATTTGGTCGCAGCCCAATATTATGTGATCTTCATAATCAGATACGCTTAGAGCCTTAGCTTTAGCTAGCTCATAACATAAATCATTAGGAGCAAGATCACCTAATTGTTTTTTTAGCTGTTCTTCATTGATTGTAGGAGATGTAAATAGAATATCTGAAGTATAGGTAGAAGCAATCTTTCTTCTTATCTCGGAATTTGATGCTAAGACTATTTTCAAGATTAAATTAAATCTTGGGCAGACGAATTAGGTTTAAAAATTCATTCCTTGTACGAACGTTATCGTTAAATACACCCTTCATTGAACTTGTTACTGTTGAGGATTCAGTCTTGTGAACACCTCTGGTGGACATACACTGATGATAGGCATCAATAACAACCGCCACACCTTTTGGCTTCAAAACTTTTTGTATGGCATTAGCAATTTGTGCTGTCATTGTTTCTTGTGTTTGCAATCTTTTACCATAAACGTCAACAATTCTGGCTAATTTGCTTATCCCAACTACACGATTAGTTGGAATATAAGCTACATGTGCCTTTCCAATTATGGGTAGCATATGATGTTCACAATGAGATTCAACTCTAATGCCTTTGACTAGTACCATTTCATCGTAGCCTTCAACTTCTTCAAATGTCTTTTCTAAAATTTCCTCAGGATCAGTCTCATAGCCAGCAAAGAATTCTTTATATGCTTCAGCAACTCGTTTTGGAGTTTCAATTAAACCCTCTCTTGATGGATCATCGCCAGCCCAAGCTAACATTGTACGGACTGCGTCATGGACTTCTGCTTCTGTTGGTTTCTTCATAATGAGGCCATTATAACTACTTCTAGATTGATTTAGAAACTAATTGATGCTGATTCTAATGTGTTATTGTCCTTATCAATTAATTCTATAGTTAAAGAATCTATGTCGATTGTCAAAAGTCCAAAATTATTTTGAGGGTATGTTTGTCCCAGTAACAATGCATCGGTTTCACTGTTTTGTGAAGAATTGCGATTCAGTGAAGAGGATGTCACTTCCAGGATATTCTCATATTGGTATATGCCACCTCTATGTCTATCTCCAGATATGATCAGCGTTGGGGCTGAATGATTAGTTAATAATTGTAGCAGTCTCTCCCTTTCAGCAGGAATATTAGACCACTTTTCAAATCTATGTTCAGTAGCTATAACTTGTATTGATGAGGCTATTATTAATAGATCGTGATCAATCTCCAGAGTCTTTTTGAGCCAAGTCCACTGTTCAGTGCCTAAGATAGTAGCTGATGGTTCAAGATTGGGTAAATGTACTCCTTTAACTCTTTGAATATTAGATCTAAAGTATCTGGTGTCTAAGCCTACAATTAATACTTTATTGTTGTTAATTGATTTTATAGAGGCATAGTATATGCCTGGTCGAAATCTTCTCGCATCGTCTGATGGAACATTCCAGAAATCTAAATATAGGTTTTCGGCTTTTTGTTTAAATTTGTATTCTGCACCCGCATTATTCTTCCCATAATCATGATCATCCCAGATTGAATATTGTTCTATCGATTGCACCCAACTGGGTATCGATTTTTTTTGAAGCTCATAAGATGATTTCAGTTTCCAAGGTAATCCCGATGGTGTGTCTCCATAGATATTATCGCCAAGGAAAAAGAAACTATCGATATTGTTTTGTTTTATTGCAGACCAAATGGGAGCAGGGTAGTTTTGATGAAGGCAAGAACCAAAAGCCATCTTAAAAACGTCTGTGGCAAATAATGAATTAGCGAAAAATAAGATTATTAAAATTAGCTTGTTCACATTTCTCATCGGCTACATGGTACTACTAATTAAATAAGCTTGAAACAAAAAAACAGAGAGAGTATATTTACTCTTCTGATTAGCGAGTGTAGCACAGTTGGTAGTGCGCAACCTTGCCAAGGTTGAGGTCACGGGTTCGAACCCCGTCACTCGCTCCAGTTACATGTGATTATGCCAATTAACAAAAACAAGAAATTCTCTTTTCAAGATCCAGATTTCATAGACTCAAAAGAAGGTAGATTATTCAGAGTGTTGTCTGAATATGAATACCCAAATATCAAATTTAAAAAAATGGGAATCGAAAATATGATAGTTTTTTTTGGTTCAGCACGAGCACCTTCTCCACTTGAGGCTGCTGAAATAAAAAAAAATGATTCAACCAATTCATTATTAAAACTTGCCCCTTACTATGTCGCCACTGAAGATCTAGCAAAAAAATTAGCGCTCTGGATAAAATCTACCTTTAAAGACGATAGATATGCAATTTGTTCAGGAGGCGGGCCAGGAATAATGATGGCTGCTAACAAAGGTGCATTTGAGGGAGGTGCTAAGAGCATTGGTTTAAATATTGATTTACCATTTGAAAATATTGATAACCCTTACATTAGTGAAGGTTTAAATTTTAATTTTAAATATTTTTTCTTAAGAAAATTTATGTTTGCTTACAGAAGTGAAGCATTGGTTATCATGCCAGGTGGCTTTGGCACTTTGGATGAACTATTTGAAATCCTTACTCTCATCCAAACGAATAAGATAAAAAAGAACTTTCCAATTGTTATGTTTGGCAAAGAATATTGGAATAGCTTAATAAATACTAATGTGCTGGAACAGTATGGCACTATTGGAAGCAACGATCTTGATCACATTTTTATAACAGATTCTGTAGATGATGCTTTCGAACACATTACTACAAATCTTCTTAGTGTTTCCACTTAATTCTATTGTCTCTATCCGTTTGTTTTTTGCTGGCTCGCACGTTAAATAGAAAATAGGTTGCAATAACAAGCAATATAAGAATGATTGTCAAAAATATTTCCATTAACGGCTTCTAATTTTTGATAGCAACCGTAGAATTTCTAGATATAACCATATAAGAGTAACCATTAATGAAAAGGCGCCATACCATTCAAGATATTTTGGAGCTCTTTGCTCAGCACCTTGTTCAATATAGTCGAAATCTAAAACCAAATTTAAAGCGGCAATAGCTACAACGGCCAATGAAAACAATATTCCAAAAGTACCATTAGAGTGTATAAAGCCTATGCTGGCACCA
>Ga0222718_10005208_pt1 | contig 10607 bp, 9 predicted proteins | sample C33_27DmetaG_FD_165045 | JGI IMG/M metagenome (GOLD analysis project Ga0222718, IMG submission 165045) | Estuarine water microbial communities from San Francisco Bay, California, United States - C33_27D | ecosystem: Environmental > Aquatic > Marine > Unclassified | place: USA: California... | reverse complement strand
ATAGTAAAAGTAAGTTAACACAAAGTGTCCCTCTGACGTTCTGACGTTTCTTGGGACAAAATACTCTAAACAACTTTAGTTCTAAGAGATATAGTAGAAAGTGTTTTACTAAAAATGTCCCTCTGTATTGTTACAATTACATTGTCATGCCCACCCCTGTTTACATCAATCTTAAATAGAAAATAGTTATACTGTTTTTAGTTCGATGATTAAAGATTAATCACGAACCACCCCCTATAAGGTTAATAAACTACACTATCATACTAACAATACAGAGTATTAATTGCGTACTCTATTCCTTTGTACCACAGGGATAAAGCCCCCCTGTGGTCTATAATTCTTCGTAACATTCTTCACAGAAATCCCCACCATCTGTTGGGATTCTGTATAACCTATCAAAAGTTCTGTAACAAACATCACAGATAAACTCAGTATCTTTAACCATGATATATGATCTTAGTTGAAGTTATTAAAAGTTTGGTGGCGTCAATGTCTGGAAAACAGGGCAAATCCCTTACCCTAAACCATGCTGTGTTTTTGAGTCATGTGTTGTAATCACTCAACACATGAATTGAAACCGACTCGTTATGACACAGGTCTAGCCACCTAGACCTAGTACTTAGACTGTGATCCAAATAAACGTTACTCATATTTTCTTTCAAGAACTTTCCATCTTGAACCTACTTTTTTTACATTCAAAACAATCGATTTTATTTTATGATTTTTTTGAAAGTCTACAATGTCACTTGCTTTTGCCCATGCGTTTGTTTTAATCTGAATAGCCCAAAGATAACCTTTGGAATCAAAACATAAGCCATCGAATAAATTCCATAAGTCAAGAGCATAATACCTAGAATCTTGACACTGTACTTTGTCTTTAAACTTTGTGTGGGCTTTAAGCCAAATGTGGTTATACCCCTGTTCCAATAAAAATTTCGTAGCGTGACCATTACTTATTCTCATCCGTTGTCTGTTATGCATTTCTCACACACCAAAAGATCCATACTGTTTAGAGTACCTTCAATATTACTGCTGTAACAAATTCCACAAAGTCCTTTCATAAGAAGGGGTATAACCCCCTTCTATAATAAACTACGGTAGCCAACCACCTTGTCAGCTAAATAAACCAACAAGTATCAACAACAACACTCAGCCTTTGGTGTTCGACAAATACCGCATAACCTTTGAGCACTTTCACGGTGTTCATCAACGTGTCTGTCACACAGAACTTTTTTTGATTCAAAGAACCAGTTACAGTCATCGTATAATTTTCCTTCCATTCCACATTCATACATCTTATAACCTTTGAAGGTTCCATGTTCTCTTTCTTCTTCAAAGTATTCACCTTGTATTCTATGTTCACATTTTGTCCCACGTTGAAATGGTTTGCACTTGCAAGGGGGGGAACTACATTCACACTTAGTCAAAACTATTATCGCACCCCTTACATTTCATGTTGCCAAAATGGTTATCCATTCCGCATACTTTACATTCAATTCTTTTCGTCAATTTCGTATCTCTTATTATGTTCTTTAGACCATTTGATTAAAAAGTATATCTTTATTGCAAATCCAATTACTGCAACTACCAAGAACAGATAGTTTTGGTATAACATCATAGTAGGAAAAACAAACAACGGAACTACTGTAAGTCCTAGTGCAAGATTCAAAAAGAATCCAGACCAAAGTTTTCCTATTCTATACCATGCATAATACCCTATAACTGGTATGAAAAATACCAGCACTTGCGTACTTATGTTAACTGGTTTGTTTTTCTTTCCTAAGCCTTTCAATTAAATCACTATAACATTCTTCACAGTAGTATCTAACCTTTTTGTTTAATGTAACTTTATGAACTTTTAGAAACCTTTCCCCACAATCATAACATATATGTTTCTTTTTTACTTCCTTCATCACTACTCTCTTATCTTTTCTTAGTGTGTTTTTATCACTCATGTATCATATAACCTCTTATTCTTATATTTACGGTGCTCTTCAGTAAAATGATCCCTCTGTGTAAAGTCACAAGTTAGTTCAAGAATTTGTAGTTTTGATTGTATCTCTTCTTTTTCTTCACCGCTTTCAATCATATTACAGATTTGTTTTAAATCGTTATACTGTTTATCTAAACGTTCATCTAATTCCTCAGTAAGTCCTTTCTCTGTTTTTCTACTATCATTATAATCAAAATATGTGTATAGGTTAACTAATAATTCATCACGATTAAATGGGTAGTTATCCATTCTTTCCATCATGTCATTGGTTATACAACGAATACACATTATTCCTCATCGTCCTCATCTTGCTGATCACTTTGTTTATCAAAAGAAAAAGAGATAGAATCGCCACTTAAAATCTGTGACATTCTAAATTGTGTATAACACATTATGCTTTCACCCTGATCGCATTATTACCTTTGATGTTTTCAATAAAAACACCTACGGTTTTTCCGATCCAAGTATTAGATTCATCACCAAAAGTATCAATTAAGAAATTGATATTCTGTTGGTTCAGAGTCCACTTGCGTTCTGAGGTTATACCCTGTTTCAATACTTCAACGGAACATTTAGGCTTCATACCAAAGTTGCTTGATTCTTCTTTCACTTCCGTAAGGATTTTGAAAGTCACACCATCGATACCTACCAAGTCGTTTCCGCTTATGTATTCAGATTCTTGTTTTTCAAATTTTGCCATTGTTTCTTCTTCACCTTCCTGTAGGTCTGTTTGAATTACCCTACTGTTGGTGTCGTCTAACAGTTCCTTTATGGTAGAGTCATTAGGAAACATTCTGTCCATAGTTTCTTTGACTCTTGGATCAGAGTCATATAACTTCTTAAAGACTTCCTTTAAAGTCATTATACTTCTCGCCCTCTGAAGTATTCTTTCAAAGCAATTCTTACCACCGCTTTAACAGTTCGATCATCACGCTGACACAATTCAAGTATCTTCTCGTGATCTTCTCGACTGATTGCGACTGTGGTTCCTTCTTTGTTAGACAACAAAAGGTATAGAAATGACCATCTAAATAAGCATTTCTATATTAGACGGGTGGTTATACTCTTGGATTTTCTTCTACGTTTAGTTTGTTTCTTTGTTTTCTTTTCTTTGAATCCAACAAATTCACTTTTTGATTTTAATGAAACATTACCAAGAAGATCTGTTTCTGTTTTTGGTTTCTTTTTCTTTTTACTCTTTAACAGTTTTGATGAAGGTTGAGTTATTCTGTCAGGTGTCTTTGTTGTAAGTTTCATATCAAGTCTTTCTAACTTTCTGACTTTCTTTTGACCGTATGTAATTTCTTTTCTCTTATACATTCCTACGATACTGTCAAGTCTTACGTTACCAATGAACCCTGCTTTCTTACCTTTCTTTCTCTTACCAACTGATTCTGTTTGTTCTAATTTAGGTAGCCAAAATGGTATAACTTTTGGACGTTGTGATCTGGATTCAGTTCTAACTGGTGTTGAATAAGATAAAACTTGTGCTTGTTGTGTCTTTAATTTACTTCCAGTATCTAATTTTAATCCAGTATCTAGTTTCAGTTTAGGTGTTTGTTTTAATCGTTGAGGTGTTTCTTGTTTTAGTTGTGTTTTAACTGCGGTTTCTTGTAATAATTTAGTACCAGTATCTTGTTGAATCTTCACACCTGTATCAACTCTAGTTGAAGCCAGTGCCTTAGTACCTACTGTTGCACTTGCTTTTGTTGCTGAGCCAACTATTGCAGAACGATAAGGCGAAGTTTTAACACTTGCCTTTGCTTCACCTCTTGCAAGTTTTTCTAATGATGAAGCTCTTTCTTTACTTGTTTTAGGTTTAAGTTTTGTCTGACTTTGTAATCCTTCTTTACTAGATGGTAATTCTACAATATCAGATTTCTTACCAGTGCCAGTTTTACTACCAAACAAATCTTTCAATACAGTTGTTTTGGGTTCTTTGATTTTTTCAGTTTTTGGTTTAGGTGTTGTTGGTGTTTCAATAATTGTTTCTTTAGTATAGGCTCTACGGAATGGTGGTTCATCAGCTTTTTGTGCAACTCTAGTTTTTTCAGTAACCCTATAACCTACTTCTTGACCAACATCTTGTCTTATCAATGACTGTACTGGAACTTGATAATCTTTTCCAGTTCCCATTGGATCTGTTAGTTTAACCCTGTCGCCTTTAACTGGAACTTCATATAGATAATTGCCAACTTTAGTAGAACCAGCCACACCTTTAGGCAAATCACCGACAACCACTAATCCTTTTGTACCAGCCATACCCAAAGTAGGCGAGTCAGTGTAATACGTTGTCTTACCACCGAATCCAGTTCTACCAAATTTTACAGTGATTGCTGGAACAGCCATTGGATAACTTTCAGTTCCAGCAGTTATAACATAGGTACTACCAAATTTTTCAATTCTTCTTGGAACTTCTTTAGGATAAATACTGCTACCAATTTTTTCAGCTTGTTTGGTTTGATAACGTATCAATGGGTTATACGGTTGCATTTTTACTTGTGTTTTTTCTACACCTTTCTGTATAACCTTAGCACCAGTTTTTACTGCACTACCAGCACCCATTACAGCCGTCGTTGGAACTGTAACTATGCGAGGTGCATTACTTTGTACTATTTTACTTCCTACTTGACCAGCAATTCTTACACCAGTAGTAGCACCTCTTACACCAGCACTTACCGCCCAGCCACCGCCTATCCACATAGCTACTTCGGCTGGTAATTCTAAACCAGCTCTTACTGGATCTTTTTCAATATATTTCCCAAGACCAGTTACACCTGAACCTCGTAATGGTTGACCTTCTTCAAAATCTTTAATGGTGTCACCGATTAATACATCACTACCAGTTCTATAAATTGGAATTTGTTTATCTTCAGGCTGTGTTAGATTGACAACGCTTGAAGCTACATTAACCATTGGTGATAATATTGTACTTCCAACTAATCTAGCTGTACCTTGAAAGTCACCCGTTTCTCTAGGATCTGGAATTTCACCTGTATAAACTGCTGGTGCATACATGAGTCTATTCCAAGCTTCATTATCAGTTCCAGAAAATACTCTTTCTTTTGGTTTCTTCTTCATGTATTCTTCTGCTTCTTTCTTTGTACCAAAAGTTACTGGTGTAGTTGCTTCAAATGTTTGACCACTCATTAAAGGAAAAACAGATTTTTGATTACTTGGTACAGTATAATCATACATCTTATCTAAGTATGATTGGCTAGGGGTAACACCAAAACCTGAAACACCTTTTTGTTCTAATGGTTTACCTGAGTCAAGTGTACCTACTTGTGGGTCTTTTAAGTTTGTAAATTTAAAAGAGATTGAATCTTTTACTGGTTGTTGTTGCATAACCTTTGGTTTGAATACATCAATTCTTTCTTGTGCCAATTCTCTTTGTCTTAATTCAGTAGTGCCAGCTTTTCTCATTTGATAAGGCTGGTCTGTTTTTCCAACAAACATAGGCGACTGTGTTCTAAGGTCACCCATTTCTGTTCCATTTGTTGCAGACATACTTGCACGTTCTCTCGCTTCTGTTAATTTTTCAGAATAGTCAGATTTGAACATTGAATCAGGTGCTGTCTTTGCAGTAAGTCCACGTTCTTTTAAGAATGTTTTTAGATTGACAGTTGAAGTTCCCTTATAACTTTGAGTAGTCTGAGGTGTTGTTAATGCAGTTGCGATACCAATATTTCCAGCACGAAGTTCTTTGACATATTCCTGTTGTCGTCTGTTTGCTATTTCAATCTCACGTTGTTTTTGAATAATTGGTGATACTTGTTGAGTAACATCAGTTCCGCTTTTATCATAAACTTTCATTGTGTTAGTACCCTCAACAACTGTGTATTTTTTACTGCCAATTAATCCACCAGTCATTTCTGAAACTAAGTTCATTTGTGCGTCAAACTTTGCGTCAGGGTTTGTTGCATAAGTTGAAGCCATAGCAGAACTGTGTGCTTTTTCTTTTGCTGACATTGAAGCATAAGCACTTGCAACATTTCTTTTTGCTTGTGCACGACTTTGTTGATATGATTCTTCAGATCTTCCTGACGGGTCAAGGACGGCTCTCATGGCTGAGTCACGAACTTTTCCTGATTGTGTTCTTCTACCAACGGCAGATACGGTTTGTAATTGTAATACTGATACGTTATACCCCCTTGCCTTGTATGATTCTACTGCTCTTTCATAATATGATCTATGGAAACTAACATTTGTCCTTCCTCTACCAGCCTTTAGTATAATATCACCTGTCATTAATTCCACCCCACCTACTTGACCGTAATGAATTTGTTTGCTTATTGATTTATCACCTCTAGCAGTTTTCATATATGCTTTGTAAGCGTCCTCACGAGCTTGTGCTTCTCGTTGTATTCTTTGTTTTTCTTCAGTAATTTGTTTTTGATAACTTGTGATTAATGCTTCTTGTTTTTTTATTTCAGCTTGTTTTGCTTGTTCAGCTTTCTTTTCAACTTCTTTTGATTCCTCAACTGCTTTAGCATATAATTGTGGAATTTCTTTATCTAAAACTTGAACAGTTTCTTTTGCTTGTTGCCGTTTTTTGATTTCTTCTCTATATTCACGAACCTCTTGTACTTGTTTAGGACTGACAACTCTTGCTTCTATGTACTGTGATTCAAGTAATCTTTCTTTATATTCAGAGTCATCAGGAATTTCTTCAGGAAGTTTACTTCTAGCCTGTGCTCTTTTTTGTTTGGCTTCTTCCCATTTTTGTTTAGCTTCAAAATTTTGACCCTCATAAACTTCAATCTGTGCTTGTGCTACTTCACCAGCTTGTTTTGCGGTTGCTTCTGCTATTTGTTTCTCTAATTCTTTTTCTTTAGCAGATTTTACCATTGGTTATACGAAGTATAACTTGGTTAATTAATGTTGTTTATATAGCAGAAGGGCATTGAAAATTCAATGGCTGATATTAGCATTATCGAATTTGCAGTTTACGCCTTTATTGCCTATTCAGGTATGCTAATGTTAATCATTTCTACTATCCGTGAAGCACCTCAGACCAAATCACAGTCATTTACCCGTGCTATGTACCTCATTCCCTCAATAGTTTGTGCCTTTTTACTGGCTGGTATGGGGGAAACTATCGGTATAATGGATATGGCACATGAGGAAATTCATAATCAGAATAACACAGTTATTAATATCCATGAGCATTATTCAATAACTTTAGTCAATCCAATTTGGATAACTGTCAACTTTATGATTGCGATAATAATGCTATTTCATTTCATCATGCAGACTTTACAGTTGTTATTGTTTAGAGATTAATCTTCAACAAGCCAAGCCCATTCAGGACGTTCTTCATATTCATCGGTCAATTAATATTATTTCCTCTAAGTAACATGATAGTCCAAATGGATATTAGTATAACGTAAATCATTGAAATTCCAGCGACAAAGATTGGTGGTATTGCCAAGTATGTGAGAAGGTTAAACACATAGGTTCCAGTCATAACTTGGAAGATAAGGTAAACAAGTTCTGCGACATTTAGAAGTGGGTTCTCTGTAACTGATTCTTGGTTAGCCATTGTTAATTGCATTTGTGCTGTTTGGTATGACAGATTTGAGAATGTTGAGTTTGTACCTTGAACCCATTCGTAAGGTGTGTCTGTATTTGCTGGATCATTACTAGCGTATGTACATTCTATTTCAGTTGTATAAGTCTGATTACCGAATCCACCGATTAAACTTTGTGTGTTATCATAACAACCAGCAAAGGTATCTGAAATATTATTGATAGAAGTTCTCAAGTCAGTACCAGTAAAGCCACCAGTCTGATCATCAAAGGCTTTCATCTCAACACCTATTGGATCACCAAGAACTGATTGAACACCCAAGAATGAGAATGAAGCGATGTAGGCAAATATGATTATAACGATTGGCGTGTCCATTATCTATTCCTTGTAATTCCCCATGCTAAGAATATTACTAATGCTACCACGCCTACGAGGACAGTTGGTAGTGAAATAATACCGAAGAATGATAATCCGAATACTAAACTGGCTGATAGTAATACACCAACGATTGGATTCAATCTGTTAAAGCCGACCATTGAAATTAGTATAACAAATAATCCAACAACATCTAATGCACCAAAGTCACCGTCAGTACCATAGTCACCAGTCTGGAAAGCCTGAATCTGTGCAACTAATGGAATGTTTGGTACACCAGTTGTACTTTGTTGGGTCATAATGAATTTGGCTGAAACTTCATCATCATGCTGTGATACTTGAGGTGCACATTCAACTTCAATTACTTCATTATCAATATCATGGAACTCGAATCCTATAACCTGTTGATTAGCGTCAGCAGAATTAACTACGGCTGTCATGTCAGTACCCTCGACATATTGTTCTGTCTTTTGTGCAAACTTGTAATCAACTTCACAAGTCATTTGATCCCACCATGAAGGATAACCAACTTGTAATGTGTCAACATCAGTGAAAGTTCCATTGATATTCAAGTTCTGTGTTTCTCTTTGGAACTCAATGACGTTGACTGTTTGTTCACTCACTGAGTCAATATCAAACCAATCCATAGTACCAGTGTTTGGATCATAGGCTACGATGGAATTGTCAACACCAGTTGTTGCATTGACTAGGTTACTGAATCCAGAATTGCCTAATGGTGAATTGATTGTTACACCGAAGGTATAACTTGTATCATAATCCAATGTTGGTGCAAAGTTGGAATAAGTGTTAGTTGTAGTTCCAGCACTGGTTGTTGGGTTTGCACTTTGGGCTGGCGTTGAATAGTAAACACTGTAAGATGTGATTTGTCCTTGATAGTATGCTGGTTCATTCCAGTCAATAACTGCACCAGTTCCAGTTATACCCTGAACTATCATTCCAGTAATTTCAGTTTCAGGTGTCGTGACAATACTGTTAGAAGAAGCTGAGTTACCTAATGATGAAACAGCCTGAACTTCATACTGATATGACTGACCAAAGTTAATTGGCGTAAAGTCAGAATGACTTGTTGTAGTTACAGTTGTTAATGATGAACCATCTCTAAATATTTCATAACCAGTTATACTTGCGTCACTACTTGGTACAGTCCAAGACAAAGCAGTAGTTCCAGTTGTGAAAGAAAGTGTTGGTGCGTCTGGAACATCACCAGTTGTAATTGTTGTTGTAGTAAATGCAGTTGACTCACCAACATTGTTTACTGCGTGAATCTTAAAAGTATAATCTTGGTTTAATGCACTTGGAACTGTGTCAATATAACCTAATGCAGTTGTAGTTGTAACCAAACTAAATGCACCAGTTCCAGTCTGTCTGTAAACGTTATATCCAGTCAATGCTGAACCACCCGTGCTTGTTGGCAAATCCCATGAGACTGTAACATCATAAGGTGCTGAGTTGATACTTGCAATTACACTACTTGCGTTTAATGGACTAGATGGAACTGAAGCAGTTGTTATACTGTTAGATGGTGAAAGTCCACTTGAACCAACTAAGTTGATTGATGTGAATTTATAATACCAAGTTCCAGCACTAGGAACTGTGTCAGTAAAGTCCAAGTCAGTCACAGTGCCTACTGAAGTATAAGTTCCAGTTTCAGTTGCACTTCTGAATACTTCGTATGATTGAATTATAGAACCACCTGAAGATGGTTCAGTCCAAGAAACTTCAATGTCTAATGGTGATGGGTTTGGATTGTTAATTGCAAGTGCTGGTGCATTAGTTGGTGCTGGGGGTACAGTTGGTGTTGTCGTACTTGTTGTACTACTAAATCCACTTGTACCATGAGTTGAAACTGCCTTTAGTTTGTATTCAAAAGTACCACCCCCACTTGGAACTGTATCAGTATAACTTGTAACTAATCCAGTTGTTGTGATTAGTGTGCTGTCACGATAGATTTCAAATCCAGTCAAAGTTCCAGTACCAACGTTAGTTGGTGCAGACCATGAAACAGTAATGTCCAATGGTGCTGTGTTTGGATTGTTAATTGTACTGCTTACGGAAGTTGGAACATCAGGGGGTGTACCAGCTAATGCTGAAACGAAAGGTGTAAGGAAATCAGAATCGCCAACTGCATTTGTAGCCTTGACAGTGTAATAATATTCAGTGCCACCAGTTACATTTGAATCGTCATACTCAGTTACAGAAGCACCAGTTGTATCAATTTGAGTTGGTGAAATTCCTTTGTCATAAGCCATGTCAACTTCGGTTGAAGTCAACGAATCAGAATTGATAAAGTATTCATCAATCATTCCGTCAATGTGGGTTGTGTATTTTGGTGTTATCCAACTTGCTTGAATTTCAGCCTGTGTTAATTTAGAAGAATGATAAGAAAATTCGTCCAAGTAATATCCATTATTACTTAACGAAGCTTTACTAATAGTGTCCATATTGAAACAATTATTACCATTATAATAATTATCTGAAGTTCCTGAATGGTCAAGTTGTCCATCTACAAACATTTGATAGGTTTGTGTTGTACCGTCATTAACTACTGCAACTTGGTGCCATTCCCCATCACCAAGTGAAACTGTACTGTATTGGTCATTCCAAGTATTACCAGCAGTTCCACCGTAAACACCTACACCAATTCTGTCATTCTGTAATACAAACCAACCTGTTATTGCATTACTA
>Ga0222718_10005206_pt1 | contig 10608 bp, 10 predicted proteins | sample C33_27DmetaG_FD_165045 | JGI IMG/M metagenome (GOLD analysis project Ga0222718, IMG submission 165045) | Estuarine water microbial communities from San Francisco Bay, California, United States - C33_27D | ecosystem: Environmental > Aquatic > Marine > Unclassified | place: USA: California... | reverse complement strand
AAATGAATTAAATGAAATTACAGAATATTTGTGTACAACAAAGTCATCATATGTCACAGGATCAACATTTGTTATAGATGGCGGATGGACCAGTTGGTAAAATCAAGAAAGAAAATCCGTTTTGGAATCATAGGTTGTTCAAATATAGCTGAAACATCAGTCATTCCAGCAATAAAAGAATCAAAATTTGCTGAAGTTGAATTTATTGGAAGTAGAAATCAAAAAAAAGCAGGTCTTTTTGCTAAAAAATTTGGTTGTAAAAAATTTGGAGATTATCAAGATGTAATTAATGATAAAAATATTGATGCGGTTTACATTTCAACACCCGTATCATTACATGAAAAATGGGCAATAAAATCTGCAAAAATGAAAAAAAATATTTTATGTGAAAAATCATTATCTAATTCATTTCAATCAGTAAAAAAAATGGTAAATATTGCTAAGAAAAACAAAGTAATATTATTCGAAGGTTTAATGTTTAGATTTCATCCATCTCATAAAAAAATTTTAGAATTAAATAAAAAATTGGGAGAAAATTTTACCTTTTATAGCAGATATGGTTTTCCAGCAATTTCAAAAAAAAATATTAGATACAATAAAAAATTGGGAGGAGGAATTTTAAATGATGCTGCATGTTATCCTGTTTATGCAAGTAGAATGATTTTTGGTAAAGAACCTAAAAAAGTTAATTGTGTTTTTCATAATGATCAGAAAACAGGAATAGATGAGAAAGCAACTATTTTATTAACATTTGATAAAAATCAAACTGCACAATTTAGTTGTGGTTATAAATTAGAATATCAAAACATATATTCAATTTGGAATGAAAAGGGTTCAATTTCACTTGAAAGAGCATATAATATTCCACCAAAAATGAAACCAATAATTACATTACAGGCACAAATGAGAAATGATAAAATTGTCATTAAATCTGCTAATCATTTTACATTAATGATAGATAATTTTTGTAAACAATTAGTTTCATCAAAAAATGTAGAAAATAATTTTAAAGATATTTTAAATCAAGCAAAAATATTAGAGGCAGCACGAATTTCTGCAAAAAATAAATCCACAATTAAACTAAGTGAGATCAAATAGACACTAAATATTATTTTTTAGTTGATTGAATTTTTAATAATGTATCTTCATTCATGTTACAATTACTGACTACACATTTTTTACACCAATCGTTTTCCCAAAAATTGCCCTCTTTGTGGATAGATCTTAGCTTATTCATCTCATCACTATGCCACAAATCATAGATTGACTGTTCATTAGCATTTCCAACAGCTAATTCTGCACTAAAGAAGGCACAACAAGGACATACTGCACCAGTATTATGTATGAAAAATCTTTGCCAAGGTTGTTGACAATTAAATCCTTCTTGCATATCGGTACGGTAAATAGAATCACTTGGAAATAAACTACTATAATCAAATTCAGTTTCAGGTGGAACAAATTCTTGAAAGGCTATAAAATCAGCTTTGTTTTCCCATTTTTTTACAAATAATTCTTCTTCATGTTCATTCATTGAACTTCTAACAAAATTTACTCCAATAACAGGTAATTTTTGCCCTGATTCATTTCTCATTTTAATAAATCTCTCAATATTATTCATGACAGAATCATATTTTCCACCAACTCTAACTTTTTTGTATGTCTCTTCAGTTGCAGCATCAAGACTAAATCTCATTCGGGTAAGACCACAATCTAGTAAACTTTTAGAGCGTTCTTCAGATAACAGAGTAGCATTTGTATTCATCATTATATCTAAAAATCCATGTTGAGAAGCAAATTTGATATGTTTTTCTAAATCAGGTGTAAGTAATGGTTCATTAATTCCTTGAGGATTAAGAGATGGACAACCGTATTTTTCTGCCTCTAAAATAATTTTTTCATAAAGTTCCCAACTCATATGATCTTCTGAAATGTATTTTTTACTAGCTTCGGGAATTCCAATAGTGCATGTTGGACATCTTAAATTACATATTTGATGAAGTTCCATTTGAAGATATAAAGGGAAATCAGTTAATAATTCAAATTTATTAACAGCGTCCCATTTTTTTCTATAATTAACAAAGTCCTGACCAATAATTGAAGATAGTTTTTCTTCAATATCTTCTTCATTAGAAAACATTCTTACTTTATTATCAGTGGTATAAACAGAACTTTCCATATAATCAAACAAAAAATGTATAATAAAAATATAGATAAAAAACCATGCCTAATTATTAATTAAGATATTTTCTGATAAGCAGATGCCATTGTAAAAAAACTCTCATCATATTTTTTGTACAATTTTTCAAATTCATCTATTGTTTTTTTTGTTTTTCCATGAGATTGTAATGAGTCCAATATAACAAATTCTTTCATCATATTCCAATAAGGTACTACGATTTGATTACTTTCTATAGATTCTATTAAAAATGAAAGTTCACTAGATGAAAAATTAAAAGATGATAATGAATTTTTAATTAATTTTGGTAATTCCTCAATTTTTTCAACTTTTGTTACCATACTTGTAACATCATAAAACACATCACTAAAAACAATAACAGGCTTTTTGAAAAATAGGGATTCTAATCCACTGGAGGAATTGATTAAAAGAACAAGATCAGATTTTGCAATCATTGTAAAATTATTTACGTTTGGATTAATTAGACGAACATTAGGTAACGCAAGAATTTTTTCATAAAATTCTGTTGGACGCCATAATTTTGATTTCTGACCAGGATGTTCTTTAACAAATAAAAGATGTGAAATAGGAATAGATTTTGCAATATTTTCAATAATAGAAAATGTATTTACATGAAAAGGTGCCCAGGCATAACTCTGGGATTCAGGTTGTACAGGTAATGGAAAATATACAAATTTTTCATTTGGAATGTAATTCAAACTATATTTATTTAAAAAATTCTCCCTACTTCGTAATTTAGATGGTGTTTGTAATCTCCATTTTAACATTTTAGATTTAGTTTTTCCCCAATTAAGATAAATTGGTTCTGGTTCGGTATTGAATCGTTTTGAATATCTAGAAATTTTTTGATTAATGGTAGATTTTCCAAATTCAGCAGATTCAAAAGATTTTACAGTTTGTGATAAAGCACGTTTTTCAATAAATTCCGGACCATATTCATTAATTTTAGATAGTGGTGAATTTTTAATTTTTTGAAAATCATTTTTTAAATTACTTATCAATAAATCATCAGATATAACAAAAGAATCGGCTAGTCTAGTTTCAACTAACATTAAGGTTTTAATTTTAAGTGATTTAGCAATATTATAAAGTAAAAAATTAGATAGGTTTTCACCAGTTTTTTGCATTAAAATAAAATCTGGTTTTACACGATTTAGAAAATCATAAAAAAATTTTGTAAGAGACTGTATTATAGATAATATCTCATCAGATGTAAAAGAATGAAAAAAATCTCTTTCTTGTAAAAAAGTTCTTTCTGAGGATGCAATTAACCAGAAATTTAAGCCTAATTCATTTTCTATTTTTGCCAAATATTTTAAATCAGGTTTAGATAAATTTTTAATATAATTTTCTGGATAATAATGTAATTCTTTAAATTGAAGTTTAGTTTGTTGTTTAAAAAATTCCATATCCTTTTGATATGAAACCATTCCATAAAATTCAAAATCATCTAAATTAGAAAGATATCTAGATATTCCATAATGAAGATATCCATATGGACCATCTAACCAAACAAGTATTTTTTTTGTCATTTAATGATTTTTTTCTAGAATTATAAAAATATAGAGATTAATAGCTACTAACGTTAACAAAGTGATCTAAAAATTCATTTATTTTTTCCATTATCATATCTTTCATACGTTACACTAAATTATACAATTAATCAATGTAAATTACTATAATGAAAATTGCTCTTGTTTCTGCATTTTTAGAAGATGAAGTTTACGAAAAAAGACTAAATAATGAATTTATGGAAAAAGTGATTTGTAATGAAGATCATTTTTATCATAGAATTGCAAAATCACTTACACAAAATGGATTAGAACCTGTTGTACATTATTTATCTGAAGAAAAAGAAATTAAAGAGTTCACTCACAAGTATGGTCATAAAATTAAAAGAATTCCTGCAAAAAAATACCCATTTATTCATGAATCAATTGTAAAATCACCAGAATTAATAAAAAATATACAAAATGATTTTGATCTTTGTAATTTTGTTTCTGGATATTATGTAAAATATAAAATTCCAGATATGTTTGATTATACTACATCAAAATTATATAAAAAAATGCCCATAATAGCTAGATGGGCAGGAGGAAATCATAAATGGTTACTACCACTAAGAAAAGAAATTAAAAAAACTTCATTAAATAAATGTGATAAAATAATTTGTTCTGGAGAAAATGAGATTAAAAATTTAGAAAAAATTTTTGAAATACCTAAAGAAAAAATTTTACAAATTATGAATCCAATAGATACTACAATTTTTAAATCTAGAGAGAAAGAAACAGCAGCAAAAAAGTTAGAATTAGATTCTAATTATCAATATTTATTGTATGTTGGAAGGCTTTCTAAAAATAAAGGAATTGAAGAGATTTTGAGTGTATTTAAAAAATTAAAAGAAAGTCATTTGAACTTAAAATTAATTTTAATTGGAGATGGTCCATTACTAAATCAAATTCAAGACTATATTAAACAAAATAATTTAATCACAGATGTAATTCTTCCAGGTAGATTAACACATGAAATTGCTTGCTACTACTATAACATAAGCTCAGTTTTACTAAATATTGGTGCATCAGGAGGATTAGCAAATGTAGTAATAGAAGCAATGGCATCAAAATTACCAATTCTTGCAACAAATGTGGGTGCAACAAAAGATTATGTAAATAGTAAAATGAATAATGGAATTTTAATTAATTCAAATAATGAATCAGAAATTGAAAATGGGATAATAGAGATTATTTTAAATGAAAAAAAATATAAAAATTCAAATGAGAATATTCTAGAAAAATTTTCATTTAATTATTTTGGAAAAAAGCTAAATGAGACATATATGGAATTATTAAATAAATGATATTTTTCATAAAAGGTTTAAACAGCAAAGGAATATGATGAAAATATGAGTCAAGGATGGGTTAGAAGACGTTGGTGGGAATTTCGTGCAGGACATAGTGTATACTTAATTTTTGTTTTAACATTTATCAATTTTATTTTAATTGCATATAGATTATTGATTGAAAAAATTCCAATGTTCCAAGAACTTATTCCTAATTTATCCATATTTGTTTTATTATTTTTAGGATTCTATATTCCAACTGCAATTATTATAGGATTCTGGCATAGAAAAACTCAGTTAAAGGTTGAAACAACATTAACCATGCAACAAAATCCAGTTTTTGCTAAAATGATTAGAAGTATTTTAGATGTACAAACGGGTAAAGCAAGTGATGAAGAAATTAAGGAATTTAGAGAATTTTTAATGAAAATAGAAAAAAAGTTGGATTTTTAAACAATGAAATTTGGAAAAGTTTTCATTAAAAGACGTTGGTTTGATGGAAGAACTGGCACAACAACATACCTATTATTTGGATTAACGTTAATGAATTTTATTTTAATATCATATAGATTCTTGATTGAGGATAATATGTTATTTAAAAATTTAATATCTGATTTAACAATGTTTTCAATAATTTTTATTGTTACTTACGTACCGATTTCAATACTAATTGGTTATTGGCATAGAAAAACTCAATGGAAAGTTGAATTGGCAATAAAACAATTAGAAAATCCAGTAAATGCTAAAATGTTTAGAACCATTTTAGATGTTCAAACAGGCAAGGCTAGTGAAAAAGAGGTTAAGGAATTTAGAGAATTTTTGACAAAGATTGAAAGTAAAGAGTAATGAAATTTTTATATTAATGTAAAAAATTGATAAAATAGTTTTGAAATTAGATTTTATTAAAAAGGGCCCAGTGTTGTTCATAGGATGCCATCCAGATGATATTGAATTAGGGTGTGGTGGATTAATCAATAAATTAAAAAATGAATATGAAATTTATGCATTAAATCTTTCAAAAAATCTTGATCAACTTGAACACAAAAATTTAGTTAATGAATCTAAAAAAAGTTTAAAAATTTTAGGAGTTAAAGAAAATAATATTATATTTGGGGATTTTAAATCTAGGGAATTTTCATATCAGAGGCAAGAAATAATTGATTACTTATGGCAAATAAAAAAGAAAATTAATCCCAGATGTATTTTTATTACTCCATTTGATCTTCATCAAGATCATCAGGTATGCAATATGGAATCAAAAAGAGTGTTTAGGGAAAAATCAATTTTAGAATATGATCTAGTTAGAAGTTCATTAGATAGAAATCATTCAATTTTTGTAGAATTAACAAAAAAAGATTTAGATATGAAAATAAAATCATTAAAAGAATACAAAACACATGAAAAACGTAATTATTTTAAAGAAGAAACAATTACTGCAATGGCACATTCAGCTGGAATTAAACAAGAATTGAATTATTGTGAAATTTTTAAACCTGTATCTATAATTTTTTAGAATACATCAGAATCACTCATTGAATAATACCAATTATTTATTTTAGATAATTGAGTTCCAAAGTTGGAATTTAGTGATTTTACAATAAAATGAGAAGGATTTTTAATATTTTTTGAAGTTCTAACATGATTATTGAATTCATGTTGTTTTGGAATCCAAGTAGTAATATGATTACATTTTAACTTCCTTGAAAGAAAGGTTGCAACTAAAGGTAATTTTGAGTATATTTCAAGTTCATCCTTACCAAAAAAGTCTAAAACATGTAGTTGATTTTCATATTTTTTGAAAATAAATAGGCAAGTGTCAGTTTGATAAATGTAGTACTTATTTAGCGGGTGTTGATTAATTCTATAATCTAAATATTTAAAATTTTTTTCTAAATAAATTAAAAAATTATTTTTGTGATTATAATCTAATTTAAATAAATTATTGTTTTTTGATATAGAATGACTAAATTTGAAATAATTATTTTTTATTGATTTAGGAAAAATAAGCTTTACATTATTAATTGGTTTTAATTCTTTAAATCCAAATTTCTTTACGAATAAAGGAAATGATTTATTGTTTGCAAATGTAATAATAAAATTATATTTTTTTTCCTTCGCTTTTTCAAATGTTTTAGAAGCTAATTGAGAGAAAATACCTTGTCCAGATAATTTTTTACTGGTCATAGAAAGAAAAGAATAACCTCCTAGATAATTTTGATTATTTTTTATTAATGAAATTGGAGTTAGTGCATAAAAACCCACGATCTGAGACTCAAATTTCATCACATAAGCAATTGGTGTACCAAAATTATTTTTTTTTAATCTATATTTAAAATATTTTTGAGGTTTTTTTCTTCCATATGATTCAAAGTATAATTTAGTAACATCTTTTTCATATTTTTCTGTATATTTTAAAATTTTAAATTTTTTATTCATAATTAATCTTAGATATTATTTATTTTAAATTAACTATAATGTTTCAGATGAAGACATTTCTTTAGTAATAAACAATCTATACCAAATTTCATATCCCAAAATTGAAAAGAATTTGTTAATATATCTAATATTTTTTTCAGAATCAGCTTTTTGAAAATTTTTTTTAATCCATTCTTTAGAAATCCATCCATCTTTAACTATTCTTGCGTCAAATAGATATTGTTTACAAATTTCTTTGCCATAATTATCCCATAATGATGTAGTATTTACTGCAAATCCCTGCTTAAGTTTAGGAAATAGAAGAGAAGTAGTATTTTCAGGAATTAATTTTCTTAATGGTAATTTACCAATATTATTTGAAAAATCATATTTTTCTTCAGGAGACAAATGAAGACCTTCGTTAATAATAGAATTATCTAAAAAAGGACTGATAGGTGAGATTTTAAAGTAATTATAAAATTTTTCATAATTTGGAATAAAATTATTTTTTAACTTTCCATTTAAATCTGCTAAAAAAACTTGATCTAAAAGAGAAAGGGAATTATCAAAAAAAGGTTTCAGAATATTATTAATTTTATTCCATGAAAATTTAGATTTTTTTTCAAAAAGATTTTCTTGATCAGGAACCCAATCACGTTCATGACATTCTAAATACATTTGAACTTTTTCAAGTGGCGTAGAATTATTATTTACAGAACTTAAAAATTTTGAATATCGAAAAGTATATCCACCAAAAATTTCATCAGCACCATCTCCTGTTAATAATGAATTAGAGATAGATTTTGAATTCTTCACAAGATAGTACCAATTCATTACATCCCAATATGGTTCCTTCAAAATTCCTATTGCTGCAGGTAATTCTTTTAAAAAATTTTCAATATGAATAATTTTATGATCTATATCAAAATTTTGTGCAATATTTGATGCAGAAATAGATTCATCCTCACTATGAGGAAATGTAATGGTAATTGCAGTAATGGGGATATCGTGGGAAATTTCTTTTGTTAACGATAAAAGTAATGTGGAATCCACACCTCCACTCAAAGCAATAGATAGATTAGATTTTGAAATTAAATTTTTTTTAATTGATTTTTGTAAATTATCTTTAATTAAAATTTCGTCAACATTTTTTTTTGGTAAAAAATCTTTCCAATTTATTGGTTTTAATATAGATTGATTACTTGGATCATATCTTAAAGTTAAGATATTAGAAATTTTATCGGATGATAAATTATTATTATTTAGAGAATCCACGTCCAATACCTCTAAAAATTATACCAGTATTTTTTGCTAAATCCATATCAATAACACCACGAGTATCTATGAAAACTGGGGTTTCCATTTTTTGTGTAATGGATTTAATATCTATTTTTTTAAATTCATCATGTGCAGTGACAAGAATTAGAGCATCAGAGCTATCTACAGTGTCAGATAAAGAACTATCAACAACATATGAAAAACAATTTTGTGATTTGTAATAGGGATCATAAATTTTAATTTTTGCACCTAATTTTTCTAAAATTTCAATTATATCTTTAGCAGGAGATAATTGAATATCTGCAACATTAGGTTTGTATGATATACCCAGTATTCCTATAGAGCAATCTTTCACGGATTTACCAATTTCATTTAACGCATCAGTAAGTAATTCAACTGTATGACGTGGCATATTTTCATTGATCTCTCTAGCAATTTCTATAATTCTTAAAACATTATCAGATGTTTTACGCGCAGTGTTAAGATATTGATAAGAATTAACAGGTAAGCAGGGTCCACCTACACCTGCACCAGGATAGTGAGTCTGAAAATTATATTTTCTATCACATGCATCTAGAACTTTTAGAATATCAATATCCATTTTTTCAAATAATAAAGATAATTCATTAACAAATGCAATATTAACATCACGAAAAACATTAGCAGTTAGCTTTGCTGCATTTGCTGTTTTACAATTTGGAAGAAGTAATGTATCAACTCCAAACACATGTTTGTAAAGATTTGAAGTGATTTCAGAAGCAGTGTTATTAATTCCTCCAATCAAGCGGGGTAATTTTTTAAAATCACTTAAAATTTCACCAGGATTTGCTGTTTCTGGACATGCGACAATTGAAAAATCATGATTTCTTTTATGTCTATTATCGTTACCTTCAATCACCTGAATTAATTCATTTTCTATAAAACCTGGTTCAACAGTACTTTCAACAATTACTAATGTTCCGGATTTGATAAAATCATGTAAATTTTTCCCAACTGAGAGTAAAGCAGAATAATTAGGAATATTATTTTGATCCATAGGAGTAGGTAGAGAAAGAATAATTATATCACATTTAGATAAAGATGATGAAACATCATTTGTACTAGAAAATTGATTATTTGTAATAACTTTTTCAAAAATTTTGTCAAATTCTGGTTCATCGTTTAAGGGATAAACACCAGAATTGATTTCATCAACTAGTTTTGTATTTATGTCAATTCCTATAGTTAAAAATCCTTTTTCAGCAAAACACAAAGCAGTAGGTAATCCAATTCTTCCAATTCCAACGACACCAATAGTAAGATTATTTGTAGAAATATTTTTCAATATATGATCCATAGAGGATAAAAATAAATTTTTAGAATTAGTACTCAAATTTACATATCAAAAATTTTAGATTGTTATAAGTTTATTTCATAATTTACAAATATAGATCATAATTTGGAATTATTTCAATAATTCATTATAAAATTTTAGATATTTTGGAATTACTTTTTCCCACGTCATATTATTTACTACAAATTGATAAGCATTATCAGATAATTTTTTTCTTAAATTTTCATCTTCTAATAAACGATTAATTGCGTTTGCTAAAGAAACAGAGTCGTTTGGAGGCACTAAAAGTCCAGTAATATTGTCTTGAACTAATTCAGGATTTCCACCAACATTAGTTGCAACAACAGGCACTTTAAGAAAAAAGGATTCTTTTATGGTAGTAGCTAAGCTTTCCATTCTTGAGGGTTGAGCCAATACTGAAGACGAATGTAAAGTTTCCATTGCATTTTTCCAGGGAAGATTTGTACAATAAACAACTTTTCCATTAATTTTAGATTCAGCATTTTGTAAAATATCAATTCCTTTACCAAAATCTGCTCTAGCAAC
>Ga0222718_10005205_pt1 | contig 10609 bp, 7 predicted proteins | sample C33_27DmetaG_FD_165045 | JGI IMG/M metagenome (GOLD analysis project Ga0222718, IMG submission 165045) | Estuarine water microbial communities from San Francisco Bay, California, United States - C33_27D | ecosystem: Environmental > Aquatic > Marine > Unclassified | place: USA: California... | reverse complement strand
TAATGGTATCGCAGCTCAAATTCGTGCTGCGAGAAGTACACTTCTTAAGTATATCCATGACTCTGGAAATGTATCATTCACTGAAGGAAAAATGATTTTCCTGCAAGGAAGTCCGGTTATGCAAGCGGCAAACGGGATTAAAATCGGTCGATTATCGGGTATTGTGGCGCACCACGTACCAAGTTATTTGCAGCGAAACCGGCTTCCATCAATGGCCACGAATTGCATTGAAAATTGGGAAGCAAAGATTGATGCCATTGTTGATGAAACAGTGGATCAAGACATGCGTTTGATTAGTGGCATTCCGCCATGGGTTCAGATGTATTTTGAGCGATTGATTAAAAAAACGGGTAAGAATACCATCGCTGATATATTTCCAAACCTTTCAGTATTCGCACATGGTGGAGTGAATTTTGATCCATATCGAACACTTTTTAATGAACTGATTGGCAAGGAAATAGACTCGCTTGAGACTTATCCTGCATCTGAAGGCTTTATTGCGTTTCAGGATGATTATAGATCCCCAGGTTTACTCCTCAACTTAGATGGAGGCATCTTTTATGAATTCATCCCAGTTAGTGAAATACACAACGAACATCCATCAAGGCTTACCCTCGCTGAGGTAGAAATAGGAGTTAACTACGCAGTAGTGCTCAATACATCGAGTGGTTTGTGGGGCTACCTCATCGGAGATACGGTGAAGTTTATATCCACAACGCCTTATAAGATACTTGTGACAGGGAGAATTGCTCATTTTATTTCTGCATTTGGCGAGCATGTTATCGCAGAAGAAGTGGAGGGTGCCATGAGTGAAGTTTCTTCACACTTCAACCTTTTAGTCAATGAATTTCATGTAGCCCCAGAAGTGAATCCTCAAGACGGTCTGCCATATCACGAGTGGTTTGTAGAATGTGCTTCAGATATACCAATTGGGTTTGCTGAGTCATTGGATCTAGCGCTTAGATCGCGAAACAAGTACTATGATGATTTGATTGCTGGTAGTGTGCTGCGCTCACTTGTCATTAAGAAGCTGCCCAAGGGTGAATTCAATAATTATATGGAGAGCAAAGGGAAACTCGGTGGTCAAAATAAGTTGCCGAGATTAGCCAACGATCGTTCCATAGCAGATTCGCTTAGTGTGAATGAGTGAAAAAGTGCTGATTATGCAGCCTTACATCTTCAGTAATTGGTTTGATTACAAACGCGATGGTTTTCCTGTCCGTCAATTGATTTTAACAGAGATCATTTTTTGAAGTAAAACCGAATTTGGTATCGTGTATAGCTGCTTGTTTTCCGTTTCAATATGCACGAAGTAATATCCGATGTTTTTGATGGTGCCCTTCACGGGAAAATCCTTGTCAAAAATCTCAATGGAGTCGCCAATTTTAACCGGATGATTGAAAAATAATATCAAAGCAGAAGTCATGTTTGACAGTAGAGACCACTGAGCAAAAAAGGCAATACCTATTATCGTAACTACAGATGAGAGAAATAGGAAAAGTTCGCGTTGATCTATGCCCCAAATGGCCACTATAGCAATGGCTGAAAGCAGAAAAACAATGAAATTGATCAATTTGGTAATAAGGCGCCTGCGCTGAAGTGTAAAACGGAAACGCTTCAAAGCGTTGTTAATCGCTCGATTTGAGATGAATTGAGCTACGATCATCAATAGGATTACGATCGCTGTTTCAATCAATTCAATGCTTAGTATAAACATCTTAAACTCCCTTCTTTATTAATTCGTGCCAAGAATACCAAATGCATAGTCAGCGCTGATGCGAGCTTTTCGGTTTTTTGTAATCAGTTCAACCAACTTAACCTTTGTACTTAAATAGCCAAGCTCCCGACTGTTTACCATGAAAAGCGAACTCTCACCATTTCTGAACAGGGTTCGTTCACCCGCAAGTAAACCTGCATAGTCACGCACTGTTCTCCGATATAGATTTACTTGCTGATCAGTCGTTTGCCAATCATTGAGCGATGCTTGTGCTTTAAATAGCAACGCTTGCTCTTTGTCGAAGATGTCGAATTCGGCATCTTGAATTTTGATGGCGTTTAAACGCATGTCTCCACGCTCTTTTCTCAGAAACAACGGCATACCAAATTCTAGTCCCCAATTGTAATTGTTTGGGGAGTAAGCCGACAAGACGTCACCATTTACTGGCTCACTTAAGGCGTTGTATTTCAAGTTAAGCGTGGGTTTCAATTGCTCTCGTTTCCAGCGTTGTTCTATTTCAAGTTGCTCGATTTTATAGCGATACTGCTGTAGTAGCGGATGGGTTTGGCTCAAGCTATCAAGCTGATTAACGTATGTGGGGTTCAGTGATAGCGACTCTGTTTCTTCGAAATTTGGAGCAACGGTGTTCTCATCAATCTCCAATGGTATGGTGCCGTCTTCCCACAAATATGTCTCGAGTAGGGCGGTGGCATTTGCAAAATCCAGCTGAGACTGCTGTAACATTAACTGTCGATTCTGAACCTGAATGCCTGATTCAAGTGTATCAATGGTTGGCACATCGCCTAGAACGGCACTTCGTTTAACTGCAATGAATCGAGTGGTAGCCAGTTCAAGACCTTCTTCGTAAACAAGCATAATATTATACGATGCAAACCAATTCCAGTAAGCCGATGCAGCTTCATATAAAAGCTCGTTGATCATCGCCTGTCGTTGTACCTCAGTACTTTCTTGATACACCTGTGCTTGGCGCAACATTGCCCTGCGTTCATCTATAAACAAACCTTGTCCTAGTGGAAGAGCTACGCCAGCATATACCAATCCATCGGTGGGGTCGCTATTTTCTGGATTTAAAAACTGACCGCGGTTGCTTTCATACCCACCTTGAAATTGCAGACCGAACCATGTAGGAACCTTGAGGCCAGCATCGAGCAGCGAGTAATAGGTTTTATCATCGAAGTATTTTTGGTTCAAATCAGCTCCAAGCTTTGGGTCAAAGCTGCCACGCGCCTTCATTACATAGGCGTTACCCTGAGCAATGCGTAGGTCGGCCTGCTTGGCCAGCGGATGGTGCATTAAGACTCGTTCCATATACTCGGTGTCTGTGAGCGTTTTCAGCTCCACAGATTGGGAGAAGGAGGTGGTCCAAATAAAAACCAGCAAAAAAGCTGCGAGTCTCATTTCTTTTCTTTTGAGTCTGATTTATCGCTCCCGATTAGGTTCATATCGTCAACATAATAGTCGGGTGGGAAGCCGTTGATTTGTCGCCATAATTCGTACCATATTGGCACATCTTGTAAAAGCATAAAGTTTCTTGTGCCAGCGCCAACTCGAAGTGCATCTGGCCATGGATGATCCGCAGTATCAGGCGCTACAAGTGCGCGATACATGCCGTTATCACTAATAAAATTATCTATAGCAAACACAGTTCCGCCATAGGTGCCATAGCTCGTATTTGGCCAACCTGAGAATACAATTGCTGGCCAACCATCGAACTGTATACGTACGTGCTGTCCTTTTTTCACCAAGGGTAAATCGAGTGGTTTCACATAGAGCTGGACAGCAAGGTCATATCGCGATGGCATGATACTCACAATGGCAGAGCCTTCCTTAATTGTTTCTCCTAAACCTGCCTTTATCACCTTTGTGATATATCCATCCTGAGGAGCAGTGATAAAATACATGCCCGCCCGAACCGTATAGTTCATGAATTGGTTTTGAAGCTTTGTTACAACGGCTTCTGCGTCATACATACTGCTCATTGCTGTATACTTATCTGACTCGGCTTTAGATATATCATCCCTAAATTTAGCTTGAATCGAGTTGATCTCCACTTTTGCATTAATCAATTCATTCTTGCTTGTTAGTAAATTGTTTTCTGCCTCAATGATTTCCGCTTCTCGCTTCTGCAAGGTCAGTTTTCGCTTTTCAAGATCGGTAAGTGATTTTAAACCCTCCCTTTCCATTTCAATCATTCGATCATACTGTGCTTGGGCAATTTGATAATTTGTTTGTGCCGCTTCGTACTTAATGCTGTCACTTTGAACCTTTAAATGCGCTTGCTTTAGTTTGTTTTTGGTTTGCTCTAGCTTAAGCTTACCGTTAGCAACCAGTGCGTCAATTTGATTGTCTAAAGCCTTGACTTTTTCCATATAACTAGAAACTGACATCTCCTTTGCGGTGAGTTGCTCTTGTGTTCTTTCGAGTAGCTTGGGGTCAAAGTATTCATCTTTAATCTCTGAGATACGGATTATGGTATCACCTTTATTCACATAGTCTCCTTCCTTCACATGCCAGCTCTCAATTCTTCCCGCGATGATTGAGTGAATTGTTTGGGGCCTTTGGTCAGGATGAATTGTGGTCATGTTTCCTGCTGACCTGATATTCTGTGTCCAAGGCACAAACATCATGACCAGAAGTATTCCGAAAAAGATTCCCAATGATCTTCGTAATACCTTGCTCGATACTCTACTTTCAACCTCATTGAGAGAAGGTAGGTTATGGGCTCTTAGCTGATCCGCTACCGTGTTTTGAGTGATATTAAGCATGGCCGTTGTTTTTAAGGTTAAGGGTTGACTTTAACTCTTCATAGCTTCCTACTTTAACAACCTCTCCATCTTCCATTAGGAATAACCGGTCTGACTTACTTGCCAAGTAAGAGTCTGTAGATGAAGCCATTAATGTCCAGTTTCGTGCGGGATCAGTGATGTAGTCGATCACACATTTACGATGTTTTTCATCTAAATGCTCGAGCGCATCTTCAAGAAGGAGAATTTTTGGCCTTTTTACTACACTTCTGGCAATCAATAGCAACTGACCAATACTTCGCGGTAAATTAGCTCCCTGCGGTTCGATCTCGGTTTCCAAGCCATCATAAAGTTGGCCAATAAAATCGCTAATACCGAGGTCTTTCAATACTTGTTTCACATCCTTAAGACTGATTGTAGGATCATTTAAGGTTAAGTTTTCTAAGATCGTTCCCTCAAATAGCTGTTCTTGGGATAAGCAATCGCCCATAATTGATCTCAACGATTCACTCGAAATACTTCTCTTGGAAAGTCCTTGGTAGCTGATAGTGCCATCATTTACATCATATAATCCAGCGACTATCTGCAGTAAAGTACTCTTACCAGAGAGGTTACCCCCAGTGACCATAATACGCTCGCCTGAAGAAACCTCAAAACTCACATTATTGAGAGATTTTTGTTTGTTTCCAGGATAAATGAAACTTACTTGATCAAACTTGAGATAGACTGGAGTTTCTTGGCACTCTTGACTCAAGTCCACTCCTTCATCATTTTCCAGTTCAAGGTCGGTTACTTGTCCAATTTTCTCTAGACCAGTGAGTACATCATAAATGGTCTCAATGCTGAGTACAATTTTCTCTACGGAGGTGATAATTAAGAGGATGATGATTTCTGCTGCAACAAACTGCCCGATGTTCATCAGTTGCTCCATCACAAGAATACCACCGATGGCTAGGAGACCTGTAACGATGATCACTTTGAATATCACCATCAAAGAGTATTGTCTTACCAAGATGGAGAAATGTTCTTCACGCGCATCCAAGTATTTTCCCACTGCCTTGTCTGTCTTTTGTAAAGGTAGACTGCTTTTGCCTGCAAGCTTAAATGTGCTTGACGTTCTCGCCAGCTCTTCAAGCCAATAGGCTACCTTATACTTATTCTTTGATTCTTCCAGGCTTTTTGCCAATCCGATGGCCGCAGTTAAGCGGAATACAATTAAGACAAACACCACAAGAATTAAACTGAACAGGATGAAGAATGGGTGATAGAATGATAGTAGGATTAGACCGAAGACCATTTGAAGTATGGCTGCAGAAAAGTCAATCAAAATTTTTGTCAAGCCTTTCTGTACAGACATGACGTCAAAAAATCGATTCATAAGCTCAGGAGCATACTTCTTGTAAAGCGCTTCGAGTCTGATTTTCGGAATACGATAGGCAAATTCAAAAGCTGCTCTAGTGAAAATTTTCTGTTGAAGGTTCTCCACGATCCTCAGCTGGAATATTTGTAGTACACCAGATAAACCGACACCCAGAACCACGATCGCTACCAAAACCACCCAAGAGGTATTGATCTGTCCACCCTGAATCAGGTTTACGATTGCTTGAATACCTAGAGGAAGAGAAAGGTTTATTAACCCATTAAAAATCGCGTATACATACACGTTTCTAATGTCTGCTCGGTCGGGTTTGAGCAACCTCCAAAAACGCTGCATTGGAGAATATTTGATGGATTCCATCTATTAGTTTTTTATTGTTTTTGTGACCATGTCAAGGAAGAAACATTCAATCGAATCCTCTCCTTTAACCGAGTCTGTAAGTCTTGGTAAATGTTTTGCAAAATATCGCTCGTGGTGCGCTCCTTCAATTACCGCTGAGATCAGCATGTGCCGATATTTGTACTTTGGATTGATTTCAAGAATAATACTCGCAACATTGGCCACGATTCTTTTATAATCAGCGAAGGCTCCATCTTTATTGACATCGTCAACTGCTTTGTTTAAATAAGCTTTTGATGATTCTTCAATTACGATCCGCTGTAACTTGGCTTCGTTGATATGTTCAAATTTGCCATCTTCTGTAACTTCAGTAGTTAATAATGATAAGGATCTTTTCAATCGTTCATCAGCAGACTCAATGTTTGCCAGAGATAAACTCAGGCGGTACTCCGTCCAATTCCAATACCAAGAAATAAAGTAGAGCAACATCATATGTTTGCTTTCAAAGTATCGGTAAATCGAAGCTTCCGTTGAGCCAATTTCAGCCGCTATCTTCCTGAAGGTGAATTGCTCAAACCCTAATTCAAAGATCATTTCTACGCTTGATGAAATGATGCGTTGACCAAGTTCACTGGACTGAGGGTCTTTGATGTAGGTGTTTTGATTAACCTTAATCTGTATAGCATTTTGTGGTGGATTCATAAGATTATAATGTTGTGCAAACATAATAGTATTACTATCAACATTGGTTAACGATTATTTATTAAGGTTATAAACACTGTTTATGAATTTTGGTTCATGAGGCATTTTATCATCATATAAATAAGTAAATGCTTTCTTGTCTAAACATAACAGATGCTAATGTGAATTATAATGAGTTTAAAAAAATCCACTGGCTTATACTGCATACGTTTGCACACGAAAAAATCAACAGAAATGCATAAGATTACGATAGCTAAAGGAGATGGAATTGGTCCTGAAATTATGGACGCCACTTTGGAGATACTTAAGGCCACGGGAGCAAAACTTGAATATGATGAAATCCAAATCGGTGAGCAGGTGTATCTATCTGGTAATACAAGTGGGATTAGTACGGATGCATGGAAAAGCATACGTGAAAACAAGGTCTATCTAAAAGCTCCGATTACAACTCCACAAGGAGGCGGTTATAAGAGTCTAAATGTAACTACGCGCAAGGCATTAGGATTGTACGCAAATGTGCGACCATGCAAAAGCTATGCTCCATTTGTACGCACCAAGCATACGGATATGGACATCGTAATTATTCGTGAAAATGAAGAGGATTTGTATGCGGGTATTGAGCACCAACAAACCAATGAAGTGGTACAATGCCTTAAGCTTATTAGCCGGCCCGGTTGTGAGAAAATTGTACGATACGCCTTTGAATATGCAAAAGCAAATGGGCGAAAGCGTGTTACTTGTTTTACTAAGGACAATATCATGAAGCAAACAGACGGATTGTTCCGCTCTGTGTTTAACGAAATAGCAGCTGAATATGCTCATATTGAAAATGATCATTACATCATTGATATCGGATCTGCACGATTAGCCGATACTCCTGAAATCTTTGATGTAATCGTTACACTAAACCTTTACGGTGATGTGATTTCTGATATAGCTGCGCAAATTGCTGGTTCTGTGGGACTTTGTGGTTCAAGCAACATTGGTGATCAATGCGCCATGTTTGAAGCTATTCACGGATCAGCGCCAGATATTGCTGGTAAGGATATGGCAAACCCTTCTGGACTTTTAAATGGAGCAATTATGATGCTCAACCACCTTGGTCAAAGTGAAATTGCTACCAATATAGAGAACGCATGGCGATGCACGATCGAAGAAGGAATCCATACGGCTGATATTTATAAAGAAGGAATCAGCACGAAAAAAGTCGGAACCAAAGAGTTTACACAAGCTGTGATCGCTCGTTTGGGAAAAACTCCTGCCAAGCTTAAGCCAGCAGACTATAAAGCAGATAAGCCAGTGAGTGTAGCTCCATACAAGAAGCGTCCACAAGCGAAAAAAGTGCTCAAAGGATTTGATGCTTTTGTAGATTGGAATGGTACCGATGCAGATGACCTCGGAGGTCGGTTATCACAGATTACTACTGAAAATCTTAAACTGACCATGATTACCAATAGAGGAATCAAGGTATGGCCGAATGGGTTTGATGAGACGTTTTGTACGGATCACTGGAGGTGCAGATTTAGCACTTCGAATGGTGCTGAAGTTTCCAAGGATGAGCTTATGGCGGTTATGCAAAAAGCGCTGGCAATGGACATAGACATTGTTAAGACAGAGAATCTCTATGAATTTGACGGCAAGCCGGCTTTTTCACTGGGTCAAGGACAATAAACTGTGATGTCATATAAACACTAAAGAGGTGCAAGCACCTCTTTTTTTATGCAGAGAACTTTTATTCTACCCTCATAACTACTGTTAGTTTTGACGTATGCAAAGAGTATTGGTCTTCTCTATACTTTTAAGTCTTATTCCTGGATACTCAGTTGCACAGAGCAAACTGGGCAACTGGCAGGCTTATTTTTTGAATGCCCATGTCAATGATAGTCCGTGGCGCTTTGTTTTCGATGCGCAGCACCGGGATCATGGATTGATCGGTGATTTGGATCATATCATCGTGCGCCCCGGGATTCAATACTTTCACACACCGACTAGGTCGAGCTATTTGGCAGGTTATTCATTTTTTCTATTTCAAAACGAGGGAGATTCTAATAATACTACACTCGAAAATCGAATTTTCCAAGATGTGGATTTAAGACATAGTGTGGGAAGAGTGTTACTAAGGCATAGATACCGCGCAGAAGAACGATTTGTGCAAAATGCTCCATTTGCCTTCCGATTGAGATATGCCGTATTCATTGATGTTCCACTAAATAACAAGAAGGTTCAGGCCAAAACGTGGTATATACCCATTTGGAATGAAGTATTCATAAACACAGATCCAATTCGGTTTGATCGGAACTGGCTATATGTAGGGTTGGGATATCAAATTACAGATGGTTTTGGGGTTAGACTGGGTGCGATGGATCAGTTTCAAACAGCGGGAGATAAATTGCAGGTGGTGCTGTCAATACATCATAATATGATTTTCAAACAGGAATGATTGTCATAAAAACGCTACCAGAAATTTTAGAAAAGCTTGGTGTCAAAGGCCTCAATGAAATGCAGAGCGAGGCGCAAGCGGCTATTGACTCAAATGCAGATATAATTATTCAATCGCCAACAGGTACTGGAAAGACGCTTGCATTTTTACTACCCATAATTCGGTCCATTAAAACTAATACCGCGGTCTTGCAAGCATTAGTGGTTGTTCCTACACGCGAACTTGCCATCCAGATAGAGCAGGTGGTTCGTGAAATGGGTTCAGGATTAAAGATAAACTCGGTTTATGGCGGTCATTCATTTAATCAAGATCGCCTGAATTTGAAGCATCCACCAGAATTAATAGTCGGCACCCCGGGTAGATTGGCGGATCACATACGCAGGGGCACTATAGATACCCATCAAATTGAATATTTGGTATTGGATGAGTTTGATAAGTCGCTCGAGATAGGATTTGAAGATGAAATGAAACAAATTATAAATCAGCTCGATGGGGTGCAGAAACGGATACTTACTAGCGCCACCATGGGAATTTCGATACCAGAGTTTATGCATTTGTCAAATCCAGTCCTTATTAAAAGCAATGATTTCGGTGAGGCCAGAATGGAGTTAAAGAAGTTGGTTTCACCTACTAAGGATAAAATTCAAACCCTATCGGATGGCCTTGAGAAGCTAGTAAATAAACGCGGTATTGTTTTCTGTAATTTCAAGGATAGCATTCAGCGCATTAGTGACCATCTATTTGAAATGGGTATCTCGCACGGTTGTTTTTATGGTGGTTTAGACCAGCATCATCGAGAGCTCAGTCTGCTCAAATTTAGAAATGGCACGCACAACATAATCCTCGCCACCGATTTGGCTGCCCGTGGTTTGGATGTGCCCGATCTTGACTACATAATACACTACCATTTACCATTGAAAGAACACGAGTTTGTACATAGGAATGGCCGAACAGCCCGAATGCATAGCCATGGAACTGTGTACATCTTGCAATCAAAAAACGAGCATATACCAGATTACCTCCCAAAACTTGATGTCGCGCAACTTCAATCTAGTGGCGAAAAAAAACAGTATTGGAAAACTGTAAAGTTTTCGGCTGGCAGGCGTGATAAGGTTTCAAAAGGCGATATCGCAGGGTTGTGCTACAAGAAGGGCGGATTGCAGCGAGATGAACTTGGTCCAATTGAACTCATGTCGGATGCGTCTTATGCAGCAGTGAAGGCAGAGAAGGTCCTTGAGCTCATTCATGCATTGAATGGTGCACGCCTA
>Ga0222718_10005200_pt1 | contig 10616 bp, 27 predicted proteins | sample C33_27DmetaG_FD_165045 | JGI IMG/M metagenome (GOLD analysis project Ga0222718, IMG submission 165045) | Estuarine water microbial communities from San Francisco Bay, California, United States - C33_27D | ecosystem: Environmental > Aquatic > Marine > Unclassified | place: USA: California... | reverse complement strand
TTCCGACCAATTAGAGGAAACAAAAATGGATATGTTTGGAATATGGGTTATAATTGGGGTAAATATTCTTGTGGTGGCAGTATTGGCACCTATGGTATGGGATCTTATTAAAAATGGATAAGAAAATACCATTAAAAGGTGGAGACGAATATGACGCCCTTACCAGTGCAAGAAAGTGGTACAAATATTTAAATAGGTCAAAAGTGGTAAAAAAGATTAAACGCAAGTATAACAAAAGGTTTAGAAAAAATGGAAAGGAGCAAATCAAATCCCGTGGCCAAGAACTTGAATAAGTTCAATAAACCTGCTACATATCGCGACCGAAAGAAGGCAATGAAGAAAGGATATAAGAAACATAAAAATGAAACAGAAGGAAATGAACCTAACTCTTAATAATACTCTTGAAGAAGAGTTGCGAATTATTATATGTGAACAACAGCAAACAATTAACCAGCTGAAATCTGAAATTGACTTATTAAAGACTGTTGTCGCACAAGAAACAAAAGAAAAATATAATGCATATAAAAAGCTGGGGGAGAAGAAGTGAGAGTACTTGTAAAAAATTATGGTGATGTTAGAGTTTTCTCTGACAGACCTTATGGATATAAAAGGTACATTGTTGAATGGCCAGACCACACACAAATGTTTAGTGGTTTATGGTACAGAGAAAGCAAGGTGCTAGAATTAGTTGAGAGTAAGCTGGCGTAGCACAATTGGTAGTGCAATGGTTTTGTAAACCATAGGTTGGGGGTTCAAGTCCCTCCGCCAGCACCATATTTGGATATTATTATGAAAGAAAAAGTTTTTGTATTTGATGTTGATGGAACACTTACTCCATCTCGAGGTGTTATCGATCCTGAGTTTAGAGAATTCTTTTACGGATTTGCTATGAGGCATGATGTCTATTTGGTATCTGGAAGTGATAAACCTAAAACAGTAGAACAAATTGGATTACCCGTTTATGATGCGTGTGTTGGTGTATTTCAATGTAATGGTTGCGAACACTGGGTTCAAAATCGCCGTATTAGTAGCACGAACTTTACACCTTCGTATGAATTTAAACACTTTTTAAAGAACATCATTAATAAAAGCAGATATAATCTAAAGGTGGGTAACCATGTAGAATTTAGAACAGGCATGGCAAATCTCAGCACCATTGGTCGTAATGCTTCACCAGAACAAAGATTAGCTTATTATGAATGGGATAAAGTAAATGGTGAGCGAAAAGTTATTTGCAAACAAATTGAGAAACAATTTAAAACTTTATGTGCAACTGTTGGTGGTCAAATCAGTGTCGATATATATCCAAAAGGAAGCGATAAATCTCAAATACTAAGAGAGATTGGACCTAAATATAAGAAAATACATTTCTTTGGTGACAGAACTTCATACGGTGGAAATGACTGGCCTTTGGCAGAACAAATTCGTATTAGTAATTTAGGAGAAGTCCACACTGTAGAAAATTGGCAACAGACCATGGAAATAATGGAGAAGTTAGATGGCTAAAATTAAATATACTTACCTACATCCACTTTCAGGTGTAGAAGGCTCTGGTAAAGATGGTGTAACATTGGAAGTAGCAGGAACATTTATAGGGACCGAAGGCGATAATACTTTTATTCGTCGCATTGATGGTCTTGTAATTGATATTCCTACAGCAAATATTATATCAGCAAACACAGTACCAGAAGGAAATTTAGGTGATTAGATCAGAAAAAGGTGAAAAGAAAATTGATTGGTACATCAAGTGGGTAGCATCCATCTTGGTATTATCAGCAATTATCTTCAGGTCAGCTGGAACACAATACCATACACTTGACATGTATTTCAGTGTTGTAGGTATAGCTTTATGGCTGTGGGTTTCTATTTTATGGGAAGACCGTGCACTTATTTTACTAAATGGTGCCGCATTTGCAATACTTATGACAGGTATTGTTCGCGATTATGGAGATTGGTGGTTGACTTTTTGGAAAAATCTGTTATAATACTAAAATATGAAATTACTTCTCCTCTTAGCTCAGATGGATAGAGCGTGTGGCTACGAACCACAAGGCCGGGAGTTCGAATCTCTCAGAGGAGGCCAATTTAAGGATATTATATAATGTACATAATGAATGAAAGTGAAAAATCAAAATTGCTAGATGCATTAAAGAAAGGAACTGTCACAGTCTCTTTTCGCAAAATTGATACGGGCGAATTAAGGGTAATGCCATGCACATTAAACCCAGCCGTATTAGAAGCAAATGGTGTCACAACCAAGGTATCCATATCAAATACTGACACAGAAGTTTTTCCGGTTTGGTCATTGGATAAAAACGCATGGCGTTCATTCCGACTTGACACTGTCGAAGGTTGGGAAGTTCTATAATGCCAAAATGGCCGGCAAAAGAAAAATGGCACGATGGTGTCCGAATGCAATTTGATTTTAATGATTATATCTTATCAGTCGTAAAATTTACTGGCTCTTATGGATATAAAGAAGATAAATGGGAAGTTGCCTTTATGCATAAAGAGGACCAATCTTTTTGCCACCCTCCATTTAAATTTATGGAAGAATATAAAGAAATGGATTTAGGCATTTATGGATATCTTAATGACCCAGAGGTTGATCGAATAGTAGATGCATTTACCAAAATGGATGCAGGCGAATGGAATGAAATTTAAAATGGTAAGGAGGTAAGTATGCCAGTTAAATTAGGAAAATCAGTAAGAAAAGTGGTACGAGGAGCGGCAAGGCCTTCATTTGAATATACTCATGATTATTTGAAAGTATATTCCAATGCGGCTTTATGTGAAAAATATAATGCTTCTAATACTAAAGCAAAAGACAAAAGAAAAATCAAAGTAGAAATTGATAGAAGAAATAAAATCGGTAAAGCAAATATAGTTTTTGGAGTCCCAAGTGAAACTACCGAGTGACCCAATTCTAGCTAGGAATATGATTATATCTTGGTTATTAGGATTAGCTTTGGGAGTATTAGTTATGTTACCCTTTACAGTTTCAGATTGTGTGATAGGTCATTCTGAACATGGTATTCCAATCTATCAATCCGAGGTGGAGAAATAAATGCACAGAACAGCAACAATTCGTAAGGTCGCCAAAAGAGGCGAAAATGATTCAGGAAGTAGTGGACCTGATAGTATGTTTGTAGTTGACTTAATGGAAGATGGTCAAATCGTACAAACAAGAGAGCTTCCAGGCAAAAGTAAATCATATGCAGAGGATGTGGTTGAAAATTGGAACTCTGGTCTAATTCAACTCTTAATAGACTAATAAATATATTTAGGTGGCAATTTTGAAGCCGAGGACAGACTTGGTTTCCAAATTGCTTGAAGCAATCCATATATGGAGATAGTTATGAGAATGTTATTCTCAATGCTATTTGGATTATTCTTCTTCGTTGGTTGTGCCACTGTTGGTGCCGGCATTGAAGGAGGAAAAAGGCTCACCACTGGTGTTATTGACGCAACAGTAGATACTGCAGCAGGACTTTCGTCTGCTGTTTTAGAAGATACAACTTCTATGGTAGGTACAGTTGCAGATGCTACACAAGGAGTGGTTGAAACAATTCGTACAGAAGTCGACAAACAGACTGACGAATTACAGGAGCCTGAGGGAAAGTAAGTACCCCTGCACAACAAACAGGGGATTTAACAGAAAGCGATTTTATATTTTTAATGAAGGCTGTTAAACATTATTGCTCTCAATATCCAAAGCAATGTAACAATGGGGGCTATTAGCCCCCACTTTAATTAGAGGACTTATGCATTATTTTATAGCAAATACAGTATCAGGTCGAATTGTTTCTCATTTAGAAGGAGACGATGCAAATAATGCAATCGAACTTGGGTTTACAGCCAATAATGGACTTACAGTAGTCTATGTAGAAAATGGAAATGTAACAGTACCTGAAAGTAAATGGTATGATGTTTCCTCTAATACAGTATATGATAAAACTCAAGTTGCATTAACATATTCTCATACACATACCGAAATGGATTTCTTTTCAGAGGTAGAGGTTTCCGGAATTGTAGATCCAGAATCGGGCCAGACTGTAACCATTGGTAGAGGAGACCTGCCAGAAGAAGAAAATCTGGTCATATTAAACGATTATGACCTCATTAATGTGCCGGCAAACACAGTAGTGACGATCTCAGACATACCTAACGATGGTGACACATATATCACAATCAATGCACAACCTATTGACTACGCAAACACCTTATCACTAACCGTAAATCAAAATACAATTGTAGGTATAGATTCGCCTAAATACTTTGATAAAATTATAGAGTTAAAGGTACAATAATGCCATCATCAAGATATGTCAATCCACTTAATTACAATGATGTAGGAACATACTACGGTGGATTCGCTGCAGCCGGGAATTGGAGAAATAGAGATGGTTCTTGGGCCTGGGGTGCTATGACAGGTTCTGCTGATACTTATAGGTTGAGAGGAAGACCAGTATTTTTACCAGGACCAGGATATGAACGGCTTCAGTTTTGGTTCTATTCTAGTGGATGGTATATCCGTTTTAATCCTACTCCAAGTGAGCGCGGGTCCACAGATTATGGTAGGCCTATATCAGACGATATGTTTTACTATGGTAATAGCACATCGTCAGCTTATCCAGCTCAACTTTCAAGTGTTTGGTCAACATCAAATGTGATGCGATGGTTTGGTGGCAGACGCTACTATTTCCTTCAATGCCATAACTATGTAAATGGCTGGTGGACTCGATTGGGATATTATTGGTTTATTAATTCAGATGAAAGATTAAAAGAAAATATTGTTTCTATTGGTCGAAAAAATGGACACAATCTCTATACTTGGGATTGGAAAAATGGCTTGAATTTGGGACCAACATCAGGCGTAATTGCCCAAGAAGTTTTGGAATATATGCCAGAAGCAGTGATGAAAGGAAGTAACGGATATTATAAAGTAAATTATGGAGCATTAGGACTATGAACGAAGAATGGCAAGAAGAATATATACCGCAACCAGCTGAAACATCTCCTATGGAGCCACAAAATATAGTTACCACATCTAGTGGTCTAGATGTACAGATTTTAACACCCAGCATGCAGGAGCAAGAGGTTCCCGTTTTGGAGTGTATTGAATTGGCCAAACAAAAATGGTTGGCTGATAATCCAGGCTCAACAGAGCTTGGTTGGGAGCTTGTCTCGGATTTTGAACGAGATGAGTATTTGGAAGAACAAATGAGCAAAGCAGGTTATACAAAAAGTATAGTTAATGGCTTTGCACATTACGAGTAAATATTATGACCAATTATAAAGGACACAATGTCGAGGTATTGACACCGACTAAAAAAGCAGTAATTGATAAAGCAACGGAACCTTACAATGGGTTATCTGAAGGGCCTTTTAGAGTTACACTTAATAAAATGGAAGGCGTATTCAGAAAAGAAGTTATCAATTATAAAATTCAAGATGGCTATTTTGTAAAAGAAACAGCTGTTCGCGATTTTAGAGATAATGATTATCACGACACAACTACAATTCAAAGAATCGTAAAGGTAGAAGAAACAAAGTAATACACTAGGAGTTATTTGGTATGCATCTGGAGCAGGTGCATACATTAGATAACTTCAAAGGAGATTACAATGAAATTTTTACTTTATACTCTAGCACTTTTTTCTATAAGTGCAGCAGCCGAGACAGTTATCAATTATGATGACGGCTCGACATACACTCTAGCCGAAAAAGAAAAAATTTATATTACCAGAGGTAAGTTATTCACTCAGAAAAGCTATAGCAACGGTAATGTACATTTTACACTTCAAAAAGAGTGGACCAAAAGAGACTATGTTCCCGACCCAGATGGAACCGATGATATGGTTATCGGTTCTCATGAATGGTGTTTAGCTTATGTACCATGGCACGAAGGCTTGACCTTTAATATGATTTCATGGCAACGCGCATGCGATACCAACAGGGACGGTAAGTATGGCTGTGGTGATAGACAGTTTGATAATTCAGCTGATGGTGGGGTGTGTAATTAAGAGAAAATAAAGGGGCATTGCGCCCCTTTTTATTATTGTTTACCGAAAGCTTTTCCAGCCTCAGATATACCAAAAGCACCTAATGTTACTACAACGAATGATGTGTAGATAGTATCGGAAATCACTAAGTCTTGTCCAGCAAATGCAGTAATTAAATCGCATATACCAAAGACAGTCATTAGACCAAAGGATATAAATCCAATGATTGATTTCTCATTAATATCATTTTCGTCACGGAACAGTGCACCAAATGAAAACTTTTGTGCAGGTTTTGCAGCTGCTGTTGCAATCTGTAATTCCTTACTCAATTGTTCCATTTCTTTGATTTTATCTTGAGCTTCATCGAGCTTTAATACCATTTCAGTATATTTTTCAATATCAATGGTAGCTTCGCCTCTGCCGGTGTCTACTGTTTCTTTGGCCATATTATTTTACCTCTGATTTCCATAATGTCCAAGCACCATAGAGTAAACCACCCCATGCCACTAGATCAATCAATCCACCAAGTAAAAGATATCCACCACAAACGGCAATGATAACACCACCATCTAAAGATGTTCTTTCACCTAATCTTGCAAGCACCCAGTCTTTTCCAAGATGCCACATGCCTTTTAATGAATCGAGATTTAACATATAGTTCTCCTTATTATGTAGCTCTAAACAATATAGTCAGATCTACTTTTCTTTGCGGTGTGACGAACACCATCTTTTGTCACATAAGGATTGGTAATCCCTTTCGTTCCTTCTTTAGTAAATATAAAAGATACCATGCAAATTAATGCAGGAACAAGTATTGCGACTAATAAAACACCGTCAATCATTTTTAAACCTTAAAACTTACTGATACTCCACAACCACAACTACTTACTTCTTTTGGGTTGATGATTTTGAAGTATTCATTTAATCCTTCTTTAATCCAATCTAGTGTAGAACCTTCCAGATAAGGAATGGATAACTTATCAATGGCAATTTTAAATTTACCGTAATCTAAAAGAGTATCTTCAGGATTGATGTTATCAGCGTAACCAATAACATACTCCCAACCAGCACACCCGCCACCAGTGACGCCAAGACGAATAACATCTCGGCTTTCATTCGCCGTTCTCTCAATCGCCTTAAGTATTGCTGCATCTGTGAGCTCTATCACTTCTTATTTTTTTCTAATTTTTCTATTCTTTTTAGGAGTTCGGCTATTTCATTTTTTAATTCTGTAGTCCCACCTGGAGCAACAGGAGGGTGAGAATCTCTCTCCAATTTGGCAATGCGCTCTGAAACAAGTGGAAATTTCTCATGGAATTTCTTATCTTGTTTAATCAGGTCTATACCAAGCTTGTCTTCAGCCCATTTATCAACCTTTAATAACCAAGGTTGCATAAAGCTAAAAGCGCCGGTAGTGGCTAATTTTAAAATAATATTTTTAAATATTGTGAGAATAAAACTAAACACAATTTTCTCCTTTTTATTTGGTCGGTAATTATTTATAAATAAAAGCATATAATATATACATAATTTATCAGAGGTGAATGAATGTCAAACAATCTTAAGGAACTAACAAAAGCTCATCACGATAGTGCTGAAAGAACCGAATTTGCAGATATGTTAATGTCTGGTCAAATTAGTCCTAAACTATACCAAGAATATTTACACGCTCAATTGCAAAATTATATGGTTTTGGAATCTGCTGTAGATGTACCAATGGAACTTGAACCAATCTTTAGGTCAACATTGATTGAAGATGATTTACAAGAATTAGAGAATCTTTTTAATTTAGAAGAAATAGAAGATAATCTGCCTTCCACAGTAGAATATAATCATCATATACAGACATTATTAGAAGATGAAAATAATAATGGGCTTCTTGCTCATTTATATGTTCGTCATTTTGGTGATGCACATGGTGGTCAAATGATTAAGAAACATGTACCAGGAGCTGGGACAATGTATGAATTTGAAGACCGACCAGGGCTCATTAAGGGTGTGCGTGAACTATTAAATGATGATATGGCAGATGAAGCAAAAATTTGCTTTGAATATGCTGAAAGATTATTTCACGAGTTAATGGAACGATACCAAGAAAATCCAGAAGAATATCTACCGGAATCTGCATTACTTGCTCAAGCAAACGGATACCTAGAAGAATACGAATGATAGAATCAGAACTATTTGATAGGTTACGTGGCCTAGCAGAAAGAATCAAAGATAGGTTTGATTGGACTATGGATGTGTACGATAATCCAAGACATACTGCAGACCTTGAAGGCTGGAGTGATTGGTTTTGGATTGGAGATTCAGTCCGAAAATGTCATTTAAAAACAATCGAGCCGGTAGGAAAGAATAAACTTTGGTTAATGCATATTAATATTTTTCCAAGCTTTATAGAAAATAATTTACCAATCTTTGGATTAGACATTGTTGCAAACCCGAAAAAGATTAGTGGTTGTTTCTGTGACTATTCACCTCTAGTAGAAGGGCCACATCCTTTCTTAGATTACTTTAAAAAGCAAACAGAAGGATTAACATGGACACGAGCAAGAGAAATGCCTGATTGGGCCAAAGAAATCTTTTCAGAAAACATTGTAGGTGCTGGTAGTATAAGAGAAGGCGAAGAGACAGACCAATTGTGTGAGATGGCATATAATTTAGTTGACTATTATGTAGCAAATATGAATAATCCAATATATCAACGCTCAAAAGGACTGAATACAAAAGAGGCTCAAAACAAATATTGTCGTAACCAAAAGATGAATAAAATGCTTCACAGCTCTATTCTTGCAATGGGTATTTCAGAAGAACGAAAGAACCAATATGTCGAGAATGTATTATTTGCAGAAAGTGGTTGACAAATCAAAAAGGGTATGTTATAATAGCACTCATTAAGATAATATACCAAAATAACAAAAATGTTAATTTACCTATTGACATTTCATCAATTTTAGGATATAATAGACAAGTTACATGAAAAAACAAAAAGGGGAAGAATCCGAAGTGTCCGTAGTAACATTAACACCAGACCGAATACATCATGAAATAAGTAGGCATATTGCTGCTGGAGTATCACATGTTGACGCACTAGTACATTTTGCTGAAGAGAACGAAATTGAAATCGAGACCGTTGCTCAGATTGTGAAAAAATCTTCTATACTAAAAGAGAAAATTCGCACAGAAGCAGTCGCTCTCAGAATGGTAGAAAAAGAAGATGAGCCAGATATCACAGACCATTGCAAGTGACAAATCATTTGAAGCATATGTTAAATATCTTGCCATTAAAAAACATTTTACTACAGACAACTACGACTATTTCAAGTACAACGGAAAGGTAAGAGCAAACTTTGATACTTTTATCAGTAGAAATGATGCTTACAGTTTCGCTAAACTTGCAAAAAGAGAAGATTATCAGAACTTGATTCTTGCTAATATGATCAAAAAGCCTGATATTTGGGTAAGAGAAATCTTAGACGAAGAGGCTCAAGAAAGATATATATTATGGAAGAAAAAAATTGAAGCTTTAGGCTACAATTTTAAAAGTGAGTTGGGAAAACTCTATGAGGACTACCAACAAAATTTTATATCACGGGATGGTCAACACCCTTATATAATGACACTGTATTTGCAAAAACAAATCAGTCTTGAAACATTGACTATCTTGGCTCATTCTGCCAACATTTTTTCATATTGGAATGAAAAAGTGGTTGACAAAATTGTAGCTTGTGATATAATAAGACTTGTTAGAAAATATAAACCTTTTCTAGCATATGATGAAAAGAGGTTCAAGAACATTGTTCGCGAACACTTCTTCTAATCGCAATACAACGCTATATAAACGCTATACAAGGAGAAACTATTATGGCAATATCAGACTTTTCTTCACTCAAGAAGAATCGCAAAAATACTCTCGATAAGCTTAATGCTCAACTCGAGAAAATCTCAAAACCATCTTACCAAGATCCTAACGAAGGAAAATTTTGGAAGCCTACTAGAGACAAAGCAGGTAATGGATTCGCAGTAATCCGTTTCTTACCAGCTCCTCAAGGCGAAGAAATGCCTTTTGTTAGAATTTGGGACCATGGTTTCCAAGGACCTACTGGTCTATGGTACATCGAAAACTCACTCACTACTCTAGGTCAAGATGACCCAGTTTCTGAGTATAATTCCAAACTCTGGAATTCAGGTATTGAAGCCGACAAAGAGCAGGCTCGTAAACAAAAGCGTAGATTGAAGTATACTGCTAATATCTATGTTGTTAAAGATTCTGCTAACCCAGAAAACGAAGGTAAAGTATTCCTATACCAATTCGGTAAGAAAATCTTTGATAAACTGAACGATTTAATGAATCCTTCATTCGAAGATGAAACACCGGTTAATCCTTTTGACCTCTGGGAAGGTGCAAACTTTAGATTGAAAATCCGTCAGTTTGAAGGTTATCCTAACTATGACAAATCTGAATTCGATCCTGCAGAACCATTGTTTGATGATGACGCAGAGATGGAAAGAGTATGGAATGAAGAACACTCCTTACAAGAATTACTTGAAGAGAAAAACTTTAAACCTTATGCTGATTTGAAGACCAAACTCTACAGAGTTTTAGATCTT
>Ga0222718_10005198_pt1 | contig 10616 bp, 4 predicted proteins | sample C33_27DmetaG_FD_165045 | JGI IMG/M metagenome (GOLD analysis project Ga0222718, IMG submission 165045) | Estuarine water microbial communities from San Francisco Bay, California, United States - C33_27D | ecosystem: Environmental > Aquatic > Marine > Unclassified | place: USA: California... | reverse complement strand
GCGGCAACGTAAACGAGCCACGAATACGAACAGGCTCAATGTCGGCAACATCGTCCAGCAAGAAGTCAACAGGCATCGGCGTGTCAATAAACGACCGGATGTCAACGTCTTCGCCCAGAATGTCCAGCGTCTTGTCAACAAGACCCATTGTGACGCGATCGCGTGCATCGCCACGCCCCCCGGCCAACACATTCGAGTAGTAATCGGCGTCGACACCGATCTGAATAACTGCTTCAGCAGCGTTGATCTGGCCTGTAACGTCGTCGTTAGCGTCAGCTACTGCATCGTCAAACTTGTCTGTGAGCGCCATTATTATCCTCGCATCCCCAACGCCTGCATCAACACACCAGCAGCATTAGCGTAATCCATCGCCTTCGCCTCCTCAGGAGCCTGCTCCCGAGCAAACGCCTCCGCACGAGCACCCACACTGATCCCAGTCGCACCCGACGCCTGCAACCCATGAATCATCTTCACAAACGCCTGCGACTCCTCAGCAGTCGCCATACGGCCCGTCACCGACGACGTAGCTTTCTTCGCAGCGTCAACTAACGCAACCGGGTCAATGTAGTTGATGACGCGCCCGCCGCTTGACTGTGCCTCAGCCTTCTTCTCCGCAAACAACGCCGTCAACTCTTCCGGCGTACGGTCAGAGTTACGCAGCAACACATCGAGAAAGTCTGTGTCTAGTCCGTACTCTGCGGACGTAGCCGCCAACGACACAGCGTTGTTGACCGCTTTTACAAAGAACTGCTGGTCAATCTGGTTGTTGTCATCAAACATGTAGTTGATGTCGTCATAGACACCGATTGCCAACATGTCGATTGCCAGCAACGTCTGGTCTTGAGGGGTCAGCCCTGACAGCACTTCTGATACGTCAGCGACCGTGATCGGCTCAGGAGCCATCACCGTTTGTTGGATTGGTTCAGCGCCGGGACGCATGATGAACCCGCCAGGGGTCGGCACAGGGTCGCCGTAACCCAACACAGTTGGCGTAACGCCAGGAGCCATGCCCGCAGCAATCTGGCTTACTGCTGCATCACGCTGCGCTTGAGTGACCATCAGAACAACCCTTCAAAAGCATCGTCAGGAACGAACGTCGCACGATCAAGACTATCGCGCTCAAAGTAACGGTCGTAGATCGCAGAGAACTCAGGCAGATAGCTCAACTGCTCCTTTGACTGTTCCCAATACAGCAACAAGTCCTCGTTAGAACCAGCGTCCAAATTGTCCGAACCGCCCTGCTGCTCACGTTCCTGCAAACGACGCTGCACATACATACGCAACTCAAAATAGTCAATCACATGCTGCGTAGACGGACGCAACAACAACTGCTCGTCCTGCAACCCAGCCACAAACCCGTCAACAATCGCAGCCATCCGACGAGTAGACCGACCGTAATCGTCAAACTGTGCAGCCCACGCAGGATGCTCCGCACGCAACGCATCCATCTCCTGCTGCAAATACGCCGACAACGGACGCATATGCGATGCGTTCATCGACCCCGACATGCCCAAAGCAATCGACTCTTCCTGCTTGCTGCGCTTGTAATCCTGAAGCTCCGAGTACTTCTTCCAACCCAACTCGGCCTGCGTATCACCAATCGCCTCAAGCGGCGTCTTACGTTCACGACGAGTTTCCTCGCTGCCAGGAGCCAACTCCATGTTCATCTGACGCCGATACACAGCCTGCGAGAACGCAAACTCCTCATCAGCGCCACCCAAACTGGCAGTCACCCACGCACCAATCTCAGGATGCGCCTGCACCAGATCCTGATGCTTTGCGTACAACTCTTCAGACTCGATCGACGCAGCCACACCATCGTTTAGCTTTGTCATGCGGGCCGTCAACGCAAAGAAGTCTTCGCCGTACCGGTCAAGGAACATCGAGTTGCCTTCAAGCGTCCCGTGCTCCCGTTGAAGCCTGCGGGCTTCCTGCACCATCGGCTCGTACGGTGACAACAACGTCGTAGAAGTCGGAGAGAAGAAACCGGCAGCGATACGGAACAGCGAGAAGTCGCGTGCCCGGTCGTTCGCCAACTCGATCGCAGCGTTGACTTCCATGTCGTTGCTCCAGTCCAGCGGGTCGCCAGACTCGGCGCGTTGCGTCACGATGTCTTGGAACATGCGCTGCACCAGACGCTCACGGGTCTGCGAGTCACGGAAGTAGTCGTCCACGGACTTTGCCCACGTCGGAGCGTTGCCCTTGATCGCACGTTCAAAGAACCCGCCCTCGGGATGCCCGAACGGGAACATGAACCCGAAGCTTTCTTCCAGCCCAGGACGGGCCAGGATCGCTTCTCGCACCGGGATCGTAATCAACGGACCGAACCCAGGCGCAGGACTCTGCATGATCGTGTTCAGTCCCTCCTTAGAGAAACGAACCGTTGCGTCCTGATCCCGCAGCATCTCAGGGATCAGCAGGTTCCGCATCGTGGGCGACATCGCATCAAAGATCGTCGTCTCGTTGCCGTCCGAATCGTAAGCCGGACCGAACGGTCGGAACATCAAATACGTTGCACCCTCGGACCCGTCAGGGTTCTCAACCGTGACCTCGCTGATACCCAACGCCTGCGCGTCCCACGGCTTGCGGTACAGCCGCAGAGCGTTACCAACGAACGTCGGGTTCTCGGCAGCGAACCCTGCCCAGCGCCCGATCACTTCTTGCCAAGCGTTGAAGAACGGCATCGAGTTGCCGACCATCTCGCTGATACGAGTGTTTTCCGCAAGGTCGTACATGACCTCACGCACTTCCTTCAACGCCGCCGCCCGAGCCTGCTGCTCAATGTCGTCAATGTTCTTCTGCGAGATCCGCACTCTGCCGTCAGGATCTGCCAACACAGCCACACGACGACGCAGTTCCCGCTCATACTTTGTGCGGAAGAACGGGTTACGGGCCAGTTCGTCAGTCGGCAGCGTGCCGAACATCTTGAACAGGTTCTCGGTGTACCCGAACAGGCTTTCGCTGATGCCTCGACGGGCAGCGCCTTGGTGCGAGACAGGTTCAGGAGCGACCGCTTTACCGAACCCAGGGCTGGACTCGCGCATCGCTTCAATCTTGCTCATCAGGTCGCCGTCGCCTAGCGACACGTCCTTATTGAGTTTGCGAGTGACTTCTTTCCACGACGGCTTCTGACCCATGCGTGCCTTATCGCGCAGTTCAGGGAAGTAGTTAGCAGGCAGCACGTCGTCGTACTCGGCAATAATGTTCTCTGCCGTCCACATCAACTCGTCGTCGGCAAAGTCATCAACACGCCGAGACGTAAGGTCCGACAACAAGCCAGGGTCACGCCGCAACAAGTCCTCAAGCGCAATAGCACGCTCAGACAACGACATCTCGCTAGACCACACGATCTCAAGGAACCGAGGATCGCCGCTCGTGTAACGGTTCATCATGTTCGCCCACTCGCGACTAATGTCGACAGCGTTGACGAGGTTGCCGTCAGCGTCGCGTTTCAAAGCGTCAAACACCGTGTAGCTGACATCTTCAAACCGGCGAAGCTGCCGCTCAGCGTCACGAAGAGCACCCGAGAACAACGCCGACTGCGAACGGCTAGACGACACCTCAGCCCGAATCTGTTCCTGATAACGGGTGTCATCACCAAACGCGTTACGGAACGACACACCGCCAATGTTCAACCCGTGAACACCAGCATCAGCCATCAGCTTCTCAGCAGAGTCAAACGCGTTCTTTGCTTCAAGCGCAGTCGCACCAACCGCCGCATCCTCAGACTGAATCAGCTTGTTGATGTGCGTAGCGTCGTCCATCATCCGGCGAGCCTCAGCCAACTCTTCCGGCCCGACCGCTTCACGCAACATGCGCTCACCCTCAAACCGCAACGTCTCTGCGTAGTTCAGTGCGGCTTTGCGCTGCAACGCATCGTTGACCCGGCGACGCTTACCCATGAACGCAACGAACCCGTACGCTGCGCCAACAAGCGGGTTGCCCATCAACGCACCAACACCGATGCCTTTGATCGCAGCGTTCTTGCTGAGACGCAGAATGTTGCTCTTACGGTTCTTCAAGTCACGAGCAGACAACACTTTCTGCCGCCGCAACTCCGACACCGCATCCTTGATCGCGTCAGGGTTTGCCTCAGTCGCCGCCTTGAAGATGTCGTAAGCGTCATCAACAGCAGCATCCATACCGACCCGTCCAGCCAACAACTCAGTGATCGCCTGCGCGTCAGTAGCAGCATCAATGTTGTCCAAGTTGTGCAACGCAAACGCACGCCGCAACTCAGGGAACGCCCCAATCAGATTGCCTAGCTGCGTAATGCCACCAAGCACAGCAGCCGCACGCAACTGCTCATCCAACCCGACACGCATCGGCCACTTCGGCGTCAACAACATCGAGGAACGCCACGCCTGCTGCGGAGTGTCCAACAACTGACTGCTCTTGCCGACCACGCCACGAGCAGCATCACCGACACGAACCGGCACCTGCCGAATAGGCGACTGCGCTCGCTTCTGTGCCAACTCAATCTTGCGTTGCACCACGTCATAACGAGGCTGCACCGCAGAGTTCTTGACCTGCGCCTTCGACATGCGGTGCTGAATCACCATGTACGTTCCGTCTTCCATCAGACGTTGCGTCGTCACCACACCAGCATCATCGCTAACACCAACAGCCTTCTCAGACTCTCGGCCCCACTGCCCGTTCTGCTTACGGTACTGACCCGTCAGCGTCCGGCCCTGCGGATCAATCTCCCCCTCGCCTTTACCGAGCCGTTCGCCCATGCCGTTGTCAGCCAACGCGTCATCAAGCCGGTTGTTGATCCGCTCAACCGCATCGTTGTACAGCGTCTTGACATCTTCCATACGGCCAGCACGCTTCAACCGAGAAAAGTTTGACACGAGGTTTGCTGCTTCTTGAGCGCTCAGAATTTCTGTGCCGTTTACGTTCAACCGGTTTGCCTGCGTCAGCACACGCTCAAACTGCGTCACCGAATCAGGGTCGTCAAAGAAGATGTGCGTCTGCGGGGTGCGTTCAGTAACGACACGAATGCCCTTGCCAAACACGCCGCCAAGCCTGCTGCCAACAGTGTGCGGGTTATGGAACTCGCTGATAACCCACCGGTTTGGGCCAGCCTGCTCCAGCACTTCACGATGGTTCTTCAACAAAGCGTTCAAACGGGTGCCCCACGGCAACTGCTTGATCTGCGGCAAACTCGCCAACGACATCTTGTTTAGGTACATGTCGTCGCTGACAGCCAAGATTGACTCCAACCCGGCACGCACCAAGTCGTCGTTTTCAAGCGCCAAGTCAACTAACTGGTCAAAAGACGAGTCGTACTGACCCAAATACCGTCCGTTACGCCACGTCAGTCGCCTTTGCTGCGAGTCAAACAACGCGTCTTGGAACTGCGACATCACAGACCAGTCGGTCTGCTCAGCAAGCTTGCGGAACTCTGCTGCACCAGCAACGTCGCCGCCCCGATAACCGGGTCGCAGCCCCAAGCTAATGTCAGCCCAGTTGTCGCCCTGCATGATTTCCATCAACCTGCTGGCGTCAGAAGCAACCTCTTCCAACACCGACATGTCGCCAGACAACGCACGCATCGTCCGAGCACGAGCCAACGGCGTCGCACCGTTCGCATACAACTCAACCGCTTCACGAGACATTTTGGCGCCAGCCGGACCAACCAACTGCCGGAACGCCTCAGCGCGCTCGCCAGTGCTTGACAGCTTCGCCATTGTGTTCTCGATGTTCAGGTACTCGTCGCTAGACACGAACGCCATAGAACGCTGCTGCGTGTGGTTACGGATAACGTCCTGCCGCTTGTCGATCTGATCCTGGGTCTTGGTCAGGTATTTGAAGATGCCGTCACGACGCCCAAGAATCGCCTCAGGACGCAGACCGGTTCCGCCGCCGTACACACGCGTAATCTCACGAGGCGCGCCAACAGCGCCACGCCTACCAACCTGAGCACCCCCCAACAAGTCCTCAGTCTTGAGCAGCTTGCCAGCACCTTTTGACCGAGACGATGACCCCAACACGGCACCGCCACGCGCGCCCTTGATCGCCGTGCCGCCAACAATCGTGACCGGATCAATAAACTCCTGCACGAAGTCAGCAGTGCCCGAAATCAGGTTGAACAGCGGGTCGTCTTGGATCGCGTTGTACTCGTCCTCATCAAACGGATCGATCCGGTACAGGTTCGCTGCAAACGCCTGCCCAAACGTGCGAGCGTCGTTGATCTCCCACGCCTTCGCATACGTCTCAAGATCAAACAGCGAACTAGCACCGTTCTGATGCGTAGCGTTCACGACCGTAAACAACGTGCCCAACGGGCGGTCAACAATCTCCTGCACCGTCCAATCCCACGCCCCAAACACAGGATCAATAATTGAACGGGCCGGGTCACGCACCTCTTCTGGCAACGCACCAATCAGCGTGCCGCCAATACCCTCAGCACCAAACAAACCTTGGACCGTCTGACCAAGCAGGTCTTCCTGCACCGAGTTGAACACCGTTTCGGCTGCACCGCCAAAATCGCCGCTAACCGCAGACCGGCCAGCCGACACCACGTCAACAACAAACTCGGCAGGGCCAGTAACGGTGTCAACAGCACCGTTCCACAACCTGTCAAAGAAACCCATTACTGATCCTCGACGCCTGGCATCAGCCCCTTATCGGCAAACTGTGCCGTGTCACGCACCTGCGACTTAGCGACCCGGTAGGCGTTCCGCAACCAAGGCGACGCTGTCTCTTGACTGGCAAGTTCTGACGTGACCGCCAAGAACTGCCGCACCTTGAACTCTTGCGTCGGGTCCGTACGAGGCGTAGCAGCAGGCATGGCGCCTGTCGCAGTCACCGGTTCGTTCGGCATCTGCGACCGGCCAGCAAACGCCATAGAGCCAGGAGCCATCGTCGCAGGCGACGGCTGCTCCATCTGCGGCAACGGAACAATGTCCTGTGCCTGCTCTTGCTGCTGTGCTTGACCGTACTGCTGCCCGGTAGCAACCCGAGTAGCCTGCTGTCCTCTACCTCGACGTGGCATTACATCGCTCCCAGTAGCGCACGAAGATCAGGCGGGCCTGCTGGGGCACCGCCGCCAGCTTCAGCACCGGCACCCGGCTGAGCGATACCCGGCTGCGCTTCAGGCGCCCCCGGTTCGACCTGCTCGGCCTGACGTTCCTGCGCTTCACGCTGCACACGGCTGACAGCTTCGGCAAGGTCAGCCTGATCGTTCTTAACAAGTTCCATGATGCGGGCAAGGTCGGACGGTGGCAGAGCGCCCTGTGCTGCCTGCTGCTGCAACCCGGCAAGCAGCGACTGCTCAAGCTGCTCAGCAACCACAGCGTCACGTTCCTTCTCGACATCCTCAACCAAAGGGTCGATACGCATGAACGCTTCTTTGGACATGGTGCCCATCGCGAGACGCTGACCGCCAGCGATCACAAGGTTGTTGATGTCCGCGCCAGCCTGCGAATAGGACACGACGTTGTCGTCGGTCGTGAAGTGCTTGTTCGGGGTGTAGTCAACCTTGCCCTTGACCTTGCCCATGCTGACGTAGAACGACCGAGGCTTGTTACCGGCGTACGCCTTGCACTGAGCAATCGCGATCCGGTTCTCTTCCTCAAGCGCACGAGCCAACGTCTTCTGCGTCTCTTGGACCGTAAAGTCCACCACGGCAGACAGCACAGCGTCGCCACGACGACCCGTACGAATGTTGGAGGTCGATTCGCCGCCGAACTCGGCAGGAATACCAGCAGTCAAACGCTGGGCACGTTCAAGCCGGTCAATGGCCGGGTTGGTCATGAACCCTGGCTGCATCTGCATGTCTCGCAGCGTGCCGCCACGCACCACACCAACCTCACCAGTCAAACCGTTAGCGGTGTTAACGATCTTGGGCTGCTCGCCTGCGTTGCCGACCAGCCAAGTGTCAGGGAACACGCCCTTCTGCACAGCCAGCACCTCAAGCGCCATCAGCTTCGCCTGCTGCTGATACATGCCAAGGATGCCGTCGAACTGGCCTCGGGACTCATCCAGCGAAATCCGGTTCGACACGACAACGGGGCAGCGTCCGATCAGGTTCGGGACACGCTCCAACTCCACGATGACGGGGCTGGTGTCGTCGCTGGCGTAACCCTGAGTGTGCGGGTTACGCAACCCGACCAGCACCGTTTCCATATGGTCGACGTACTCAATCATCTCGATCGGTTCGTCCTTCTCATACGGCGAATCCTTCACGCCACCAGCAAACCGCAGAGCGGCTTCGGGGTAGAACGTCTGCATCCAGCCATATGATCGTTCATATCCGAACACGCAGTCGGCAGGAGTCATGTCGTCCACGCCCCGCAGGTTCGACGGGTACGCCGTCAGCGGGTCACGACAGTGCCACGTCGGCACGCCCTTCTTCGGATCGAACCGCAACTGCGTCACAGTCTGCGAATAACCGATCAAATGGCGGGCACGCTTAGCCAACTGAAGATCAAGCGTTGAGTTCTGCCACCAGCCAAACATGGCCTTACGGCGGATCTGTGCGTGCTTGCGGGCCTGCTTGGACGTGTCGTCGGCAGGCGGGCACACAATGTCCGGCAGAACCGACGCGACACGCATCGCAGTCTGGTCCAGGCCCTGAGCGAGCAGGTTCGCGACCGCAGCCGACTCGGTAGTGTCGATCTCCGGTAGCGGCACGACAACGTCGCCGTTGTAATGGTCACGGATGTGACGCATACGCGCCTTGACGCCCGCATGATTCTGCGAACGGCTGTAGTACAGGTCAACGATGTCTTCAGCGGACTTCATATGCGCGCGTCTCCAGAAAGCCACGACGGTCGCCACTGCCGCACCGCCTCAACAGATGGAGTGTAAATCTTTTCAAGATTGTGCTCCATGAACCATTGTGCCATAACACAATCGTCCGTGCGGGAACCAGTGCCCTCAGGGTTCCACTTCGTGACCTCGTTTACCAAAAGTAGCGAGTGTGGACGTGCGGCAGTCCTCTGTTTCCCCGGCAACCGTACTCGTCCGGCTTTGTACAAGGGGGCCAGCATCTGCACCCCGTACTTCGGGTCGCCCTTGTTTTTCGAGTGCGTGTAATGCGGCACAAGCTCCACGCCCCTCGTCGACGCCCACCTGCGGAAGTGGTCGTACTGGAGGATGAACTTCTGCGCCGCGTTCGCTTCAACAATCCAGTACTGGATCGGGTGCCCCATATCGTTCGATATCTGCCACCAGTCCTCTGCGATGCCGGTAAAAGATTGTGTGTCATGGTTCCAATCCAAGAACGAGGGCGCATCCATCTTGCGCCGGTACGACTCCAACAAATACCGGTACTCTGTTTCCTCAACGTATGCCCAGCATTGCAATGCCCAGAAGTTTGACGGGCTGGGGTCCGCTGAAGCAAGAATTACAGGATCAGACGGCAAATACTGCGGTAGCTCCCACAGATCACGGTCGCTGTCCCAACAACCAACATGATGCACACCGTCACGGCCTTCGCCGCCCGATACCCAGATCGGGTCAACGAGCACCGATGACGGGTCGGCGTCTTCCTGCTGGTACAGGATCTCGTACCGGTCAGGCGTCTGCGCCTTGATATGCCGGATCTTCTTCCACGGCAAACGACGTGGGTACAGCAGACAGCCTTCAGGGTACGGCTTTGCGTGGAGGCTGTGGTCGTTGTCGCACTTGTCCTCGTAATGGACCTTGTACTTCAAATGGTGGTACTTGGATTCCTCAGTGGGGGAGAGTGTTTCACTAGGCAAGGAGGAAGCCTGTCCAGAGTTCTCCTCTGGCACCATGCCCTCCCCCACCGAGTCCATTTCGTCCTCGTCAAGCGGGGCCTTCTTATCTAGTGCGTACCGGTAAATATCGTCAGACGACATGCGCTGACCGTTCAACACTAACAGACCGCCCGGTTCGAGACGGGTTTCTGCTACCTCGTCCCACCAGCGGTACATGTCAGAGCGGGACTCGGAGTTACGCATCTTGCGTGGATCCCACACGTCGTCCCAGATCACAAGGTCAAAACGGCCACCAAGGAAGCCAGAGTCCATGCCAAACGCTGACCATGTAGGTTCTTTCTGTGACAGGGGCTGGTCGTCGGGCTGCAAAATGGTGAAGGCTTCTGCTCTCCATATTTCCTTCGCGTCAGGTTTGAACGCACCGAAGTCTTGCTGCATGGTGCGGACGGCATCCACGGCGATACCGATCTTCTGGTCGTTCAACTCGGCACGGGCAACGTGCTCACGTTCGAACTCTGCACGCAGCCGCCGTGTGTACCACTCGGCTAGGCGCTGAGTGGAGGAACCTATCATGCCTCGTAGGGCACGGTTGCGGACGGTCGCCCACGCCGGTAGCACTTTCGCAAAAAACGTGGATTTGCCGCTACCGGGGGGTGCGTTGATGACGATGTATTCCTCTTGGGGCGTGTTGAGGAGTGCGTTTACTTTTTCGGTTGCTTCGATTTGCCAGGGTTGGAGAATGATTCCGAAGTAACGGAGTGCAAATGCTTCGATGTTGTCATGTGCTTCTTGTGCGTCTGGGTCGAGGTGGTCATAGTCGGGGATCTTTGATACGCCGATCTTGTCGACTTGTTCTTTGGCTTGCAGCCACGAACGAGTTGAGGTGCGTCCTGATTCGTTGTCGCGTGCCGAGTGGTAGTTGAC
>Ga0222718_10005195_pt1 | contig 10617 bp, 15 predicted proteins | sample C33_27DmetaG_FD_165045 | JGI IMG/M metagenome (GOLD analysis project Ga0222718, IMG submission 165045) | Estuarine water microbial communities from San Francisco Bay, California, United States - C33_27D | ecosystem: Environmental > Aquatic > Marine > Unclassified | place: USA: California... | reverse complement strand
AGTGTGAGGATGCTGTTCTGGCAAAGGCTAAGGAGTCTAAGGTGGCTTGGTTCGGTAAGGAGATCGCAGACTCTCGACTTGAAAGCGCATTTACTTCTTCTTTTTCTCTTGACGAGAATATCTTGAGTGTGCACAAGGCCGAAACGGTCAGGCTGTATGACGCCAAGCGGGTGTTGCTCGAGGACAAGGAACTCGCCAAGGACGATGTGGTCGACGTGGTGGTCCAGCTCCGGTCGGTGCAGTTTCTCCAGAAAAGTTTCGAGACCGAGTGGGTGCTTCATCAGGCCAAGTTCAAGGCCGAGCCCAAGCCGAAGAAGGCGGTTGTGGATTTTTCGGATTGTCTTTTCGAGGAAGAGCCAGAGGAAGAGGAAGAGGAGGAATTTTTTTAGTAAGTAACATTAAACGGATATGAAGGTTAAGATGATGAAGACCGAGACCATGTTGCTACTTGCTCTGCTCGTCGCCGTGGGTTATTTTATGTGGGCGAACAACGGCGCGATCCGCCGTGCCCTCGGAATGGCCCCCAAGGAGGGGATGTACAGCTGGAGCTACCTCAACGGCAAGGAGGGCTACGAGGGTGCCAATGTGGATGCGTCCATGCCAGCCCCTGTGAACGGTGGTTCTCTGTCTGTGCCAGCCGCGGCTGCCAACGGGATGGGTATTGCCTCCAGCCTGCTCCCCCGCGATGTGGCGGCTCAGGAGGACTTCGGCGAGTTCGCTCCTGATGATATCCTCAAGGGACAGAACTACCTGAACCCCCGTGCCCTCATCGGCTACCCCGAGACCGTCGGCGGTGCTCTCCGGAATGCCAACCAGCAGATCCGATCGGAGCCCCCGAACCCTCGCGAGCCCGTCACGATCTTCAACACGTCCACGATCGTCCCGGACCAGATGCGCCCCGCTTTCGAGCTTGGTCAGGGTACCGCTTAGATTGATCTAGTTTAATACATTTTTAGAAACATTCAGGGAAACAACTCTGACTGTTTGTGAATTAATTAAAGAAGTTACTTATTTGTTTGCTATGAAGACTGTTGCGTTTGGTGAAAACACTATATCAGAAAGAGGTACCACAGGTTCAATTTTTGATTACGCGTATTACAATGAAAAGATTCTCGGAAATAAGTCAATCATCATATACGATAAGAACTCCCCAGGTCAGAAGAAAGAGATGATAGATTATCTCGAAACTATGTTTCCAGTAGTTGCTTCTGATAGTTACAAGGATGTTGATGATATAGTGGAAAAATATGGAGTTACACACTTGTACAGACAAATTTATGGATTCAATGATAAATCCACATCTACAAAAGCGAAAAATTGTATTCATTGTGTATTTTCATGTCATGAACCATTTGGTGATGTTTACGCATCCATTTCACCATGGGTAAAACACAATAACGGCAAATATCCTTCTGTTCCATATATTGTTGATCTTCCGCAACATGATAGAAACCTTCGCGAGAAACTTGGTATACCGTCAGGCGCAACTGTTTTTGGTGGATATGGTGGCAGAGACAGGTTCAGTATAGGATACGCACGTCAAGCGGTTTATAACGTAGCTGTAAGGTATCCAAATATTTACTTTCTCTTTGCAAACTTTGACCAATTCTGCCCAAAATTGCCCAACATCATTCATCTGAATACGATATACGGCAAGGAAAACAAAGTGGAGTTCATCAATACATGTGACGCGATGATGTGGGCAAGGGCAGATGGTGAAACATTTGGTCTCGCGATTGCCGAGTTTTCGACAAAGAACAAACCTGTATTTGCCACAAAGACGGGAGTTGATGATGCCCACGTGGAACTCTTGGGCAAAAAGGCCATCTGGTATAATCCACACAACATTGAAACACTTTTGATTTCATTTGATAAGATCAAGGACAAAATCAAAAATGACGACTGGAATGCCTACAGAGACTATGAACCCGAAAAGGTCATGAAGATTTTTGATGAGGTGTTTTTAAATTAAAGAAATTGTGCATTCATTGATAAAGAATGTCTGAATTGCCGATCAGTGATCAGTTCAAGGAGGCGATTGCCGAACTCGAAGGGATCAAGACTCAACTTAATGAGGCACAAAAAGCAATCAAGGTGCTCAAGGAACGCGAAACCAGTTTGAAGACATTCATCGGTGGATACATGAAGGCTCAGAAGATTGATGATGTCCAGACACGTGGCGGCACCAAGGTCACCCAGAAGACGTCAGTCAAGAAGCCCGCAATTACTAAGAAAATCCTAATGGATGAACTACCAAATTATATTGATGGAGGTCAGGAACGCCTCAACCAGATCATCAAGGAGATTGAGGATAAGTTAGAGCCCAAGGAGACATCAAGCCTTCAACTCAAGTTAAAGAAGAAATCTGAAGAGTAAGTAGTAACCAAAGATGGTGGGATCTAATCTTCTTGACTACACTCCAATTGCTTCCGAGCCTCAGGTGATTGAGGATTATGACAATGAGGAAGAGGAAGGATTTGTGGATCCAAATGAATATGATTATGAAGATTGGATAGCCTACTACAGTGACGAGTTGTGGAATAACTGGGAGTTATACAGAGAACAATGTTATGATAATATGCTTCCAGTGACACTCACGTTTTCCGAGTTTTGTAAAAATGAATACTATTATTAGTTTTAAATGTTGGCAATCAATAGATATGGTTCGACTGCCAGATGTCACAAGTACAAAGGTCATCATTCCAAGCGTGCTATTCGCTCTCCTTTCACCCGCAGTCACGGGTATGGAAAGTTTCGTAGACCGTTTGGGAATGACCTCTGTATTTGGGATTCTTTATATAATTATAACCAAGGGTATCGCAAAGTACGTCATACGTGCTTCAGAAGTGTATCTTGCATGTGCGATGTACCTAGTTCTGAGCAGCATGACCAAGACACAAGACCAAATCGTTCAATATACTTTCCTATATTGGATTTTATTCGCGATTATTCGTTCACAAAGTCCTCTCGAGTTCTAAAAAGGAACATGAAGTACCTTGTGGTGGGTCCAGGAGCCATGGGATTTTATGCGATCCTAGGTGCCGTATATGCTTTGCAGATCAATGGGAAACTTGATTCACTTGAAGCCGTAGCTGGTTCTTCGGCTGGATCCATCGTGGCATTTGGAGTTCTCGTGGCCAAGTGGGACTGTTTCAAGTTATTCAAACTTATTCACGACATTGATGTTCAGTCCATGATGAAATTGAATCTAAAATCATTCCTCAATGATTACGGTATGGTTCCAGCAGAGCGGTGGAGAACACTGTTTTCAAAATTGTGTATGGAATTAGCCGGGAAGGAAGATTTTACATTCAAGGAACTCAAGGAATGGTCTGGGATGGATTTTTACGTTTCGGCCTATAACCTAAATCTCCAGAAAAGTTGTTACTTCTCCCACCATACACATCCAGATATGTCAGTGTCCTATGCCGTTTCCATGAGCATAGGAATTCCATTCTTATTTGAATCGGTGGTCTACCAGGATCATAGATACATAGATCTTGCAGCATTCGAGACAAGTCCTATCACACCTTTTATGGACAAGAACACCAAGGAACTTCTTGCAATCGAACTTGGACCAAATGAACCCACCGAAAATACGACGAAAATCAAGTCATTCGTCGATTTCATTCAACACTTTATTACTTCAATTATGAGGAATAGAGTGGTGTATGAAAAACCTACAATATTTATTAATCTAAAGGAAGGTGAAGCATTCAATTTTTCAATGGACAACGATACCAAAAAACGTTTGTTCTATCATGGATTTCATACAGCCAAAGAATATATTACCTCAGAATATTTATGATGTCCTTGAGAACAAGAGCACCAACGCCAATCATGAAGAGAACGACCATGTATCCCAACTCAGAATCCATCACGCCATCAACCTCATAGAACTGAACGTCCTCAGATTGGGGAGGGGGCGAAGGTGGAAGAGGTGTTGATTTTTTCACCATAACGGGTTCGTCATCAATGGGAGAATAGCCCACCATTATTTAGTATGACCTGGGAAATTATTTACAATTCCAACGTCGTCTTTCCCTTCTTGCCACGCTTCTTCTTCGGTGCAGAAACTTCGACCTCCTTGACCGAACCGTTCACGCTGACAATGTCAGAAAGATCATCCTCGATGTTTCCATCACTCACAGAAGCCACTGGGGCTCTGTTTTCTTCAACGTCGCGAGTCGCAGTTGACTGAGGTTTCATAAACGTTGACATCAGCGATGAAAGATCCATCGTCGGTCCTTGAACTTCCCTTCGAGAGATGGGCGGTGCAGGCCGAGGATCGAGATTCCTTTCCTGGGAGTTTTTGGCAGTGTTTGCCACGGCAGACATCATGCTGTTGATGAGATCTGGGTTCTGCCTGATGACGTCATTCATCTGAGGCATTGCTGACTTAAACATCGAGTGGGTCAGATGGAACATCGTAGCGGAACCGCCAAGCATCATCAACAGCTTAAGCTCGGGTGCCATCTTGGCCTTTCCGCGGTACTTGATGTAAAGTTCCTCGAAGACATCATCATAGTCGTCAATCCCGTCCATTACCGACTCAGACCAACCTTCCAAGTGGATATCCAGGGGATTGTAGCGCTTGTTCAAAAACTCAATTCCGGTCACGCAGGCGATGAGCATGCGCCTTTGCATCTTGACTGACTGATCCACCTCAATAGAGTAAGACATCCTCTTGACCTCTGCACGGATATCATGAATCGATGAATGAATGTTGAATCTTTCCGCTGTACGAATTCCCTTTCGCTCCAGGCGAGTAATCTTGTTCAGAAGGTCGGCCTTCTCATCATCAATCGACTTGTATCCAGGAGAAGGCGCATCATCCTCGTAGCCTCCCTCGAGATTGACTCCGCCACCATAGTCATCCCCGAACCCTTCGCCATGATCCTCAGGCTCTTCGGGTGGGGGAGCAGGACGTGCCGAAGGCGTTTGCTTCCCTTGATTGGCAAAGGCCATGAACGAAGCTGTGGGAGCATTGATTGGTCGATCGTTCATACTCGGGTTGTTCGTACGCTTGCGCTTGGTGGCATCCAGGACGACGCCGTTGAAAAGATCCTGCTCATCGGCATCCAGGTCGACCATCATCTCATCATTGTTGTCGAGTTCAATTTCAAAATCACTCATTATACTTAATGACAGTATATAAACTTATGGTCATCTCTTTAACGCAGAAAAATAATCACTGTACTTTAGTAAAGAAATATGATCAGCAGTCGGATTGCTCTCGTGCTCGTGTTGGCCATCGTGGTGCTCATGTATGTCAAGTGCTTTATGGGCATGAAGAAGAGTGGATACAAGTTGTCCCCAGAGCCGGTGGATGTTTCACCCCTGATCGACGGCGACGCTGTCACCAAGCTGCCTTACAAGCTGGACTGTGTACCCGGCCCAGGCAAAGATGCCGCCTACTACACCAAGGACCTGACTCCAGGTGGATTCTGTGGTGATCAGGCCCTTGTCCGTGATGCCATGTCCTACAAGATCCTCGGAGGTGTCGGGGGATCTCTCCTTGAGAAGTAAATTAAAGAGAAGAAAACAAAGGTAAGTACGAAAAACAATGTCTACCGAGGATGTGATGAAGGAGCTTACTGAGATGCGCAAGGAGATCAAGAGTCTCACCAAGTTGGTCCGCAAGATTGCCAAGGTTCAGGACGATCCCGATGGAACCAAGGCCAAGGAGCGTGCCGCTAACACCGGGTTCAACAAGCCTTGCAAGGTCACCAAGGACCTGACCGACTTCATGGGTCTCGCTGAGGGCACTGAGGTGTCTCGCACGGACGTGACCCGTTTCGTTAAGCAGTACGTTAAGGATAAGGGTCTGTCTCACCCAGAGGATGGACGAAAGATTATTCAGGATGAGCCGCTGAAGAAGCTCCTGCAAACACCTCAGGGAGAGACCCTCTCTTATATGACCTTGCAGAAGCACATCTCCAAGCACTTCATCAAGGCTTAAACAAAAAACGCACCCTACTTTTAGAAAATGATATCCACTCAGGAGGTTGAGGCCATCATCGGCACGAACATCAAAAACATCGATGTGTACCGCAAGGCTTTCAAGCATAAATCTTCTGTTCAACACGATGGCGTCGAAGGTTCCTATGAAACGTTGGAATTTATGGGCGACTCCGTGTTGGGCTTTATTGTCACCAAGTACTTGTTCGATAGGTACGAGAATCTGCAGGAGGGATTTCTAACTCGTGCGAGAACAAAGATCGTCTGTGGGAAGACGCTGGCGGACGTTTCTGCCAAACTGGGATTCCACAACTGGGTTCAGATGGATGAAAAGGGGATGAGAAATGGATGGAACAATAATCCAAAGATTCTTGAAGATGTCTTTGAGGCATTTGTGGGCGCCATCTACTTGGATCTCGGAATGATAGAAGCCAAGAAGTTTGTCCTGGGTGTTCTTGATAACCCAGACCTCATCCGTTTGGATAGACTGATGGTGGATGATAACTACAAGGACATCCTGATGCGTGTATGTCAGTCTCAGAAGTGGGATCTGCCTGAATATCGTCAGCTTGATCATGTGGATGCCACCAAATTCAGGGTGGGTGTCTATGTCCAGGGACATCAATGGGGGACGGGCAAGGGATCCACCAAGAAGGAAGCCGAACAGGCTGGTGCCTACTTCACCTTGAAGCGTCTCGAGGAGAAACTTGAAAAGAGACTGGTTCCATCCAAGCGACCCAATGCTATGATTAAAAATGTCCACAGAAAGTAATAATGAAGGTCGCCCTTATCAGTCCAAGTTCAATGGAAGTTCACGAGCTTTGTGTGGGTCATGAACTTCGTGCATGGGGTCCGAAGTCTTCCAAGACCAAAGTTGATGTTATTAATCCTTATCCTATTAAATCTATTACAGATGTGAAAACGTTTGGTCCAGACGTAGTTGTTTTTGAGAAAGCCAAGGGGCGTGTATTTGATGAGTACTCACAGCATTTCAGTAAGGTAGTGGATGTTGATGGTCTTCGCGAGTTGATTCCGAAGCCCGAGCCGAAGCCAGAGCCGAAGCCAGAGCCGGTGCCAGAGCCCGTGGTGGTCAAGGAGGAGCCAGTCCCCGAGGTTGTCGAGGTCGCAGCGGCTGCCGTCGCCGAAGTTGAAGAAGTTATTCAGGTTGAGCAGTCCAAGCCTAAGAAGACTTCATCACGCAAGAAGAAGACGCCCACCAAGTCCTCCACTTAAACATTAGAGCCCTATGCTAACTAGTATGCATCCCCAAGCGGAGAAGTTTTTCAACAAGACTTATCCTGAACAACGTTCCGATGCGTGGTTCAAGATGAGGGGCACGATGCTCACGGCATCCGATGCCGGCACGGCGATAGGTGTGAATCCCTACGAAAAGCCAGAGAAGTTGATTCTGAAAAAGTGTGGAGTCAGCGAGCCATTCAATGATTGGGCGACTAAGCACGGACAAAAGTACGAAGATGAAGCCCGACAGATCTACGAAGAACGCCACAATCAAAAGGTATTCGAGATTGGTCTTGAACCTCACCACACCCTTGACTGGATCGGTGGATCACCTGACGGCATCACTTATAGCGGACGACTTTTGGAGATCAAGTGTCCTAAGTCACGAGCCATTGGTGACGGAACACCGCCTGAGTACTACTATGCGCAGGTGCAGGTACTTATGGAGTGCCTCGAATTGGAAGTGTGCGACTTTGTGCAATATCGACCTGCAGAAATCACCTACCCCAAGCCTGCCGAGTTTGTCTGCGTGGAGATTCCACGGAACCGCGAGTGGTGGGCGACCAACATGCCCATCATGAAGGCATTCTGGGAGAAGGTCCTTTGGCATCGCGAGCATGGTCACCAAGAACTGTTACCGGCACCCAAGCCTACGATCGATGATCTTATCAAGGAGATTGAAGGTCTCGAGGGGCAACTCACCAAGGTGAAGAAGATGGCTCTCGAGATCGCCAAGGAACATTCGACCCTGAAATCGGGTCGGTGGTCTAACGAGGATGAAGAGTGGCTCCTGAAGAACAAAGACAAGAAGATAGAGGAACTGGCCGAACATGTTAAGCGAACGGTCAAGGCCACCAAGATGCGTCTGGACAAGTTAATCAAAGAGCAACCCAAACAGGAGTGGACGGTCAAGGTGGTCGAGGAGGACGACATCTAAATGCCAGCCTTAGACTGAACCCATGGAAGCGTCTGCCTCCCTGGAAGGTTGGGTGCGCGGCAGACGAGCTTGATGATGAAGTGATTGACCTCAGCACCGCCATGTGGAACTGGAATGAGAGCCCCATTCTGGTTATATAACTTCACAGTCAGCCTGTCCAAATGTTCTATAGGATGAATAAATTGAGTAATTTGATCGTAGTTGTCTTTGAACACGATGAGTTGGTCTGATGACGAACCCTGATCATTGTCGCTAATAATTGACCCAAAAGCACCACGGGCAATGGATTGAACCGGTGAAACTGCGGTAACAGACGGCGGGTCCTTGGTGAGTCGGTCATTGAAGTTGGATTCCAGTTCGCGAATTCGCATATAGAGATGTTCCACAGACCCACGGGTGTGGACGTGGAGACCCAACAGACGTGCTTGAACCACCTGTTTCAAAGGTGTATTGAAGTACACAGTAAAGTTATTGGCACTCGTTTGATCCAGTGTATCGAACGAAATAGTGTGATATTCGTAGTTATAGTCTGGGAGACCAGGTGTCGTGTAGGATGACCTAGCCATTATTACTTAGCCAAGAGAATAGCGAGCACCAAAAGAACGACCGCGATCGGAATCAGGATCTGAGCATATTTGGTGGGAACTCCCATGAACTCTCTGCGGGGCAACAGGGCTCCGACGGGTTCCGTGGGTTCTTCTGGATTCAATTTATTACGGGTTGTAGATTTATAGTAGTTGATCAGTTTGCGTGCAAATGTATTTTCTGAACCTGGTGTCACCGGTGGAGCAATCTTGGGTTCTAGACGCTTGTCATCTTCATCCTGCTGCTTGGTGGCGAATCGCTTATCCTTGGTGGCTTGGACTGATAATTTCAAAACAAATTCTTCGGTGGCAGACCCGGTGCTTGTGAATGGGTACAACTTGAACGAACTGTCGCTCGTGTCATAATAGTAGATAGACACCTTGATCGCTTCCATGACTGGTACGGTCTTTTGAACACTGATGCTGTCATTCATGGAACTCATCACGTAGTTGGTGGGACTCGCGCCGGCCAGCGATGGAACCGCGAGTGAACCCGTGTAGGCAAAATCAAAACGATTATTTATTTGAGGTATTGAAAATTTAATTAATCCAGAAACTGTTGATGTATTGTTTACAGAAAGCTTAATAACATTCCCCTCTTTGAGTGACACGACTGCACTACTACCTATTCCCGTTCCCGATACATCCATACCAACTTCAATTGTTTTATCTTCATCAATAGCTATAAGGTCAGAACCACTTATAGATATATCACTCATCGTTGGAGTGACGGTTCTTTCAAACGAAAGTAAAGAGTTAATGCTGCTTGTAACGGCGTTGTTCAATGTAATTATGTTTCCCGAAATACTAGAAATTGTGGTAGATCCAGGTATTCCAGTTCCAGATAAACTTATTGTTCCATATAATTCAAGACTTGATGAATCTGTTACATACAAACGATTCGTAAGTGACGAATCTCCTGACGAACCTGTCTTCTCAATATTACCGTTGAATGTGATTGTCCCGGAAACAGTACCTGTGTTTGGTAAACTCAATATGACAGTTGTTGCATCGGCAAATGCCGATATTGTAGCGCTAGCATCGATTCCTGTTCCGGATGCAGTCATCCCAACTGATAATTCATCTATGTCAGATACCGTTATGAAATAATCTTCACTTTTTGAAGAAATTGAATTTGTTTCTTCAATTGTTGCGGTACTAGAAACAGAACCTGTTTTGGTTTGCGAAAGCACAATTGTACTTGTGAGTCCATTTACCGTTGCAATTGTTGTGCCACCTGATATACCAGTTCCTGATATTGTCATACCAGCCACAACACCTTGTAAAGAAGTTAACTTAATAATAAAATTATTGTAATTTGATATACCTTTTGTAACTATTTTTCCTCCATAAACCAGTGGATTATCCACAGTATAGATTCTGTCGGTCAAAATCCCATAGTTCGGAACTTCCAGAACTATATAGTAGGCGTGGACATTCCCATTGACCTGCGAGGCACTGTTCAGATAAGGGATGGATGCCGATACAAAGTTTACAGATTGGATTCCGTAAAGGGGTGTACTGAGATAGACGGTGAAGTTGTTAGCATCGGTTGTGGCTCTTTCTTTTCTGGTTGAACTGTCGATAACGATGTCGTAACTTGACATACTCTACTATTAGACTGTTTTTTTTCAATGAAGAAATCACGGAGGTCCAGTTCGTCCAGCTCCTCACTGAAAACGTCGTCCAGCTCGGAGTACTCAACCTGGGGTTTCAAAATCTGAACACTTTCTTCATGCTCCAGTGGGACCAATGATTTTTCAGACTCTGACTCGGTCTCGCCCTCACTGGAAATTGTGGCATACTCGTCTGGGTCATATTCATAACCTTCCATTGGTTTCTACCAGACGCACTACTATTTATTGGGTTCGTTTAAACGCGACCAAGCCTTTACCT
>Ga0222718_10005193_pt1 | contig 10621 bp, 17 predicted proteins | sample C33_27DmetaG_FD_165045 | JGI IMG/M metagenome (GOLD analysis project Ga0222718, IMG submission 165045) | Estuarine water microbial communities from San Francisco Bay, California, United States - C33_27D | ecosystem: Environmental > Aquatic > Marine > Unclassified | place: USA: California... | reverse complement strand
AATACCCGGAAAGACGGGCTTTTTAGATGCAGGTCGACCTTCAGCAGGGAGTGGAAACATTCAAGAAGGTGATGGTGGTTTATCTGGTAATCTTTCAGCAACTGTTGGAGGAAATCCGACAACGAATATATGCACATTTAATGGTGCTACTATTGATGGAACTGCATCTTCGGCAGGTGAATATGTGGTGATAAGGATACAGGCTTCTGAAGATTGGACCGGTCACTTATCACGAATTCAGGTAGTTTGGAGTTAAAGAGATGGCAGGAAAAACAAATACTTCGGCTACATACTTTGCGCAAAAGAAACTTCTAGGTAAAGCTCATACCTCGAACTTAAAGATTGATGGTGAAGAATTAATCGGTTCAGCGGTCCAGTTATCAGCTAATACAATTTTTGGAGAGCCTGTTCCTGATAATCCCTCTAAGACACTTTACTTGATGCAAGGTGTTGGTGGGATTGATACTGTTGAATATATTCAGTTTAACTTGGATGTCATTACCGGTACAACATATGATGCAAATGATTCAGGTGGTGGTTCTGGTAATGACTCAAATGAATCTTTACAGACATCTGGTCCTCATGCTTATAAGTTAAGGTTACCAGATGACTATGTTGCATCTTCAAGTAATCCTAATGCTGGTTCTGGCTACTTTGTTAATAATAAGATTATTCATGAGACATTGGGTGGAATTCAGATTGTACCACCAAACTTTTCTCAGGCAATTCCAAATCCGTATATTGTACAGCTTTTTAAAGATGATGGGTCAGGAAATCCAGGTGATGAGATTCCGTTGCTGGATAATATTGATTGGAACTTGGATTATTATAATGGCATATTATTTATTCAGGATTATGATGCAAATAAGGTACCGGCTTTCGCAAAGTGTTTTGCTTATACTGGCAAAATGTTACGTCAAGTTGTCTTGGAAAATGCTGGAACAACTAGCGTTGTTGGGTCAAGCTCTGGAGGCGGTGGAGCTAGATTTAAGAATATTTTTGATATTACTTCAGCAGTTAGCGCAGGTGATGAGCTTAGTGTTAGTCCAGTTAATTTTGTAACAGGTGGTCATGACAAAGGTTATATTGACGTTTTTATAAATGGACAGTTGATGCGTTCTGGAACATCAAATGATGTTTCAAATGGTTTTGTTGACTTTACGTTGTCTAATTCAAGTTCTATTACATTTGGGTTTGATTTAGAAGTTGATGATATAGTAACAGTTGTTATTGCTGAGAGTGGTTCGGGTGGTTCTTCGAATGCTGGTCGCGCAACAATATATAATGAAATTTTGAGTGGGTCTGTTGATGGTGTGAATACCCATTTTTCTTTTGACCAGACACCTTTTAATACGAATGACATGTCAATTTTTGTGAATGGTCAGTTGCAATTAATTGCAGGAAAATTGAATTTTCACGATTATTCTGTGACTGGAAGTGATATATATTTTTCGTCCAGTTCTATTCCGTCGGAGAATAGCGTGTTGTTAGCAAATTATGTCGTTTAGTTTTGTTGTGGTTGAGATAATTAACAGATATAGTAATAAAGGAAATTAACAAATGTTTGAAACTAGTGATATTGCAATTGCATCTTATGTTATGATGAAGGGTTTGCGCTTGGTAAAAGCAGAGAGAGAGCGTTCGGGAAGATTTAAATTTATGTTTGATGATTCGGATGGTTTGGGTAATTCGTATGCTGTAGAGTATGTGAATAGTGAGTCTGCTAAGTTTGATGCACACATGAAAAATTTAAAAAATGTTTTGTATAAGTCTTAGAGATTGATATATTTAGATTTGAATTAAAATTTTTATCTTTATATGTAACAAAATGTAATTGATGAAAATAATTTAGAAAGTTTCGTTAAGTTTTAATAGTTAGTTTTGTAGTTGATTATCCGTTGTTTTTCGCTCGAGGGCGATTTAGTTAAACGATTGAGTTGTAGTTGAGACTGTATTAACCCACGGTGGGTTTTGCAGTATTTTTAATTTGCCATAACTTTTTTAAACAATGGAGGAAAAAAATGGCTAATCGTTCACAAATGAGACTTCAGCAACTGACTGGTTCACTTGCTGCTATTCAATCAGATGCAGATGCATCATATGCATCAAAAGCACTAGCTGCAAACGTACCTGCAGCAGATCTTCATGACATCCTTGCCTCTATGGCAGGAGCTATTAAGAGAATTCACGGTCAAGAATTTTCTAATCAAGATGCTGGTGCGTTTTCACATACAATCGATGTAACTGGCGAAGTTAAAGCTTCAAGTCACATCTCAGGTTCTGGTGACCTTTCAATTGCTATTGATGGTTATTTTGGTGGTGCTTTAGATGCTACCGGAAATATCGTAACAGGCGGTGAATTCATCGGTAGTCTTACAAGTAATCTATCTGCAAGCAATGGTATTTCTATTGACCAAATCTTTGACAATAGTGCAAATTCAGTTGTTAGCATTGATTCTGCTTGGTTGGGACAACAATTTAGCGTAGTTGATACCAATTCTATCAACATGACCTATAATAATGCAGGTGAATTCCAAGCTGACCTTAGACTTGGTTCTGCAGATGCTCTTATTGTAGATGCTGATGGTCTTGACCTTAAAGGAACTATTGCTGGTGCTAGAACATTCTCTGATGCTATTGATATGGATTCATCACTTACAGTTGATGGTGTTGTTACTCTTGGTACTGCTGATACTGCTGATGTTTCAATCCTTAGTGACCTTTCTGTTGCACAAAATCTAACTGTTCAAGGTGACTTACTTGTTCAAGGTGACACTGTTACTGTCAATGTAGGCGAAATGCTTGTAGAAGACAAAGACATTGTTGTTGCTAAGAACGGAACCGATGCAGCAGCTCTTGATGGTGCTGGTATCAAAGTTGGAGACAGTGGAACATACGCTTCTTTATCTTGGAGTGAAACAAATTCTAAATGGACTATTTCTGAGCAAGCTTACTCACCAATTCTTCAAAGTGATGTAGCTTCTGCAGTTTTCCTTGCATCAGATTCCGATGGTGATATCATTGAGGGTACTGCTGCTACTCTTGTTACTAGTTTAGCTAATCAATTCTCAGGTTCAAACATTGCTGTTGCTGAATCTGGTGGTGTTATTACCTATTCTCTTACTGAGGGAACTGGTGTTCACATGAACGCTGGCGAAATCGCAATTGGTCAGGCTGTTGAAACCACATCTGATGTCCAGTTTGCTAATATTTCTGCTGACAGCATTAAGCTTGCTGATGAAGCTGTTTCTAATGTTGGAAAAGCGCTTAAGGTTGGCACAGATGGTCTTGTTACTGCAGCTGCTTGGGATGAATTCATTGCTATTGAATCTGGTGTTGGTCTTGAATTAGCAGTACATTCCGGTGGCTTCAAAGCTGAAATCGGTCTTGCTCAAGATATCCGTACTTCTGCTTCTCCACAATTTGCCGGATTGAATCTTGGTTCAGCTGGCGATGCATTAACACTTTATGATGGTTCTGAGGGTGGTGATGGTAGTGCTGACCTTAAGATTACAGCTATTGAGGAAATGCATTTTGTAGATGCATACAAATCAGGTGCTTCTTTCGGTGGTCCTTTAGCTCTTGCTTCAGCGTCTGGTGATTGGGCTGCATACAAATCTGCTTTTGGTGAAGTTTCACTTCTTGAAGCTATTGTTGCTGCTTCTGTTGGTGACCAATATGCAAGTAAGTTTGAACATGTTCATTCTGGTGCTTCTGCTTCTTCTATTAGCGCATGGACAGCATTGGGTGGTGATATTACTTTTGCTGAGCTTATGGCTATGCCTGCAGATAGCAAGAAAGCTCGTATCGAGGTCTATGTTAACGGTCAGCTTATGAGCCAAAACACAGCTGGTCAAAACGACAGAGATTACGCTTTCAACACTGTTTCAGATTCTGAAGCTCTTGAGTTTGAATTTAACATTGAAAATGATGATGTTGTTCAGATTATCGTACGTTAATCTTTAATTAGATTAATTTCTTCTGGGGTGCTGCAATGCAGCACCCCTTTTTTATTTACATGATTGCAACAATCAATATAATTTGACTTATTTGGAGACATAAGACATGCGTGAATTTATTGAAAAACAAACTGAGAAGCATGAAGAAAACTTAAAAAATGTTAATGCACAATCAAGAAATATCATAACACAAGCTCTTTCTTTTATTGATGGCTTGATACAAGACTCTACTACAGAAGATGTTGACCAGAGGGTTCATTTCACAAAAGGTTTGTTTTCCCTTAGAGGTTACTTAAATCAATATCTCAAGCAACAGGAAGCTGCAATTATCAATCATAACACAGTCGGATCCTTAATTGCTTCTTTTGAAAAAGAAGAAGAAATTAAGAAGCAATTAGAATCAGGTGAGAATCCTCAAAAAAGAAAAACAGGTGAACATCCTGTCTCTCTAAAAGACGTGAGAACAGTTAAGGCTGAGATGGAAGAGCAAGTGTCTCAAGAGTTTCACGGACAAGAAGAGATTCCCGAAGCTATTGTTGAAGAAGAATAAGACATATGTCTGATTTCAAAGAAATAATTGACACTCGATTAAGGTCTGTTCACTCAGAAATCAGTCTTGATTTGTTTCAACAATTATCTCTATTTATTGACAGCTCCCTTATCGAGTCTATTTCAATCAAAGAAGAAGAAAAGATAACACATCTCACTTCTTCAATGCTGAAGATTAAGAAGTTTTTGGAAACTGAAGTTGCAAATGAAAACGTCAGAAAGGTAATCAGAGACAATCTCTCAAGAGAGTATGAAGATTTTTCAAGGTCAAAAGAAGAGAGTGAAGGTTTAAATCCTGAAAACAAAGCAGTAGAATAACTTCATAGCTCAATAAATAGATAGAAAGAGGTTGCTATGAAAGTATTACAAACAGTTAACTTTGGTCAGTCGCAGGGTAACAATACGAGCAATATAAGATATACTTTGTATGATACTGTAGGCACACTTGCATTGTCAGCATCAAACTCTGGCATATATCAGATGGGGTCTAATACGGGTCTTTATGGAGTGCAGCTTGACCTTTCAACACAATTTAGCGGTTCTATTGTTTGGTCTGTTACAGATGCTCCTGGTCTTTTTGCGACAGAAGAAGTTAAGATTGACCAGAAGATGGCACGGTATATTCACACAGGTAGATGGATAGTTGATGAGAATACAAATGAGATGATATTCTATCAGGATGATAATACTACAGAGATTGCAAGATACGCTTTGTTTGATAGAAATGGTAAGTCCTCAATCCAAGAGCTTTTTGAAAGAAGGTTGGTTGGCACGGGAAGTGTATAATGCCCGGGTTTACCATAACAAGGGGTTTTGGTCCAGGAGCTACACCAACTAGTTTAATTGCAAGAGGGTTTTTACCAGAATTTGTCTTTCAGATAGCAAGAAGAATTGTAAAGGGCGGAAGCAGTGAAGCGAAGAGGGTTATTCAGGACTTCTCAGAAAAGTTTAAAATCTCTGCAATGTTGATAGCAAGAAATGGAAAAGAATTCACAACGCCTATATTTAATAGCATAACGAAAATATCTACCAATGATACATACAGTGTTGAGGTCAAACCAAAAAGTGTTGAAAACAGACAGGTTGAAGACATCAAGGTTGCTGCAAAATTTAAAAACGCAAGGGAAATAAAATGAACGAAATCGATTTGGTGCTAGATGAAGAAAACGAACTAACCTTTCAACTCAATATTGAAGGCTCTAGACCTGCTCAAGCTATCTGCAGATTAAACGTCCAAGGTGATAATATGAATCTTCTCTTTGAAGCACAGCAAGACAGAGGTGATGAAATCAATGTTGTTCTTCCTCCCCTAGCTCATGTCCTTAAAGAAGGTAGTTATAACATGTCTTTAGAGGTCGTTGTAGATGATAAATATTTTGTTCCTTTAGAGCTCACAGGAAATTTTGAAAAGAGTGTAAGAGTCACTGCAGAAGCAGTTGTTCGCACCAAAAAGAAGACAATCGTACCACAGGTTACATTGGTTCAAAACAAAACACGCCCTGCTAGAACAAGAGATGTGATTAATGAATCTGAAGATTTAGATTCAAAAAGAATTCAACCAGTTACTAATACTAATAACACAAAAAGAGTCAATGAGACTAAAAAGAAGTCAGTCAGTGATGATGATATCTTAAAAATCATTGAAGCTTTAACCAAAAAGGGGAAATAAAATGGAATTAGCAATCTTAGGTTTTATGCTTTATGTTTCTTGTGCATTTCTTTGTCACATGATTTACAAGCTCAAAATCAAAATGCTTGAACTAGTTGTTTCAGCATCACCAGCCAACAAAAAGAAAGAAGCAGTTGCTGAACTTGAAGAATCTCAATCTCGTCAAAAGCTAAGCATCGTCTGGCCTTACGTTTTAGTTTTAGAAATTCTTAAGAAATGAAATCTAAAAAAAATCTTGACGTTGAGATAATGCGTCTAAAGGTTTTAAAATCAGACTTAGAATTAGCTGAAGAACAATTAAAAGAAGGTAATTCAGACCTTAAGTTTAGATTGTCTTTCTTTAGACAAAAAGTGTCAGAAAGTCAAATGGAAAAATTTGATAGCATTTTTTTTCCACATCTTGCCCCTAAAAAAAATACTAGTACAGACTTAAAAGTTGTCAATGAAAGTACTGAAGTCTCTACTGATGTTAATGATGAGTTCCAATCTAAAAAAACAACAGAAAAACCAAGATGGCTAAAAAAGTTATATAGAGAAACTGTTACCAGAACACACCCAGATAAGTTTCAAAACTTTGATGTTGCAGAGATTAAAAACAAATATCTAAAAATATATCTAGACACAATCGATGCTTGGAATCAAGATAAAGATGGGTATCTAATTGTTTGTGCATCGGAAGCTTCTGTTGAAATAGAACACGAAGATGCTGTCAAGATGATAGCAAAAGATTTCAAAGAAGCATCAAAAGAAATTCAAGGATATAAAAACCAAACGGGATATCAATGGTTTCATCTTGCTGAAGAGATTAAAGAAGTTTTCTTGGAGAATTATTTAAAGCAAGTGGGCTTTGAATTCACAAAAGAAAAAATTAAAGAAGTCTTAAGAAGGGTTCCAAATAGAAAATCTGGAGAAAGACCAGAAAAAATAATAAATAGAAAAAGAAGTGTGTTGCGTGCAAAAAAATAGCTAACTGTATTATAATATTAATAACAGGAGGCACGATGAATTGGACACCACCCCAATCACCTTACACACTTTTGCAAGAACAAATCTATGACGACCCTTGGAAGGTTTTCGTCTGCTGCATATTTTGTAATCTAACAAGACGTCTAACAGCTGAACCCATTTTTTGGCAAGTTATTAAACGATGGCCAAATGCACAATCTCTATCAAAAGCAAACATCAACGATTTAATTGACATGATTAAAGACTTAGGATTGTCTCAGAGAAGAGCCAAAGCACTTATCAGAATGTCTGATGATTATATCAACAAAGACTGGAAAGCTGACCCAACACAGCTCTACGGGGTAGGAAAGTATGCATCTGATGCTTATCGAATATTTTGTAGAGGAGACTGGCGGGATGTAGAACCAAAAGACGGTGCGCTGGTAAATTATAGAAATTATTTAAAGGAGTTGTACGATGCCGAAGAAAACAAAAAAGCCAGCTGATGGTGGCTCAGGAGTAGATTTACTTGACAAGGATGAGATTAAGTCAAGCAATGAACCTCCTAAAAAGTATAAAGTGATATTTCACAATGATGATTTCACACCAATGGACTTTGTTGCAGCTATTCTTATTGCTGTTTTTAACATGCCTCCAACTGCTGCTTGGGAAATTACATTAGATATTCATGAAAAAGGCAGGGGAATAGCAGAAGCCGGGCTTAGTAAAGAAATCGCAGAGACCAAGACAGAAAAAGTGATTGCCACTGCACGTTCACTTGGTCACCCATTATTAGCAACATTTGAACCTGAATAGGAGTAGACATGCCAGAGGGCCCTGAAGTAAAAACAAATGCAGCATTCTTACAGAGTGCACTTGAAGGAAAAGTAATAAAAGATATTGAAATTATATCAGGAAGATATGTCACACACGGACCATTTAAAGGACATAATAATTTTGTCTACGAGTTGCCTGCTAAAGTCTCGCTAGTTGATTGCAAAGGAAAGTTTATATACTTTCTTTTTGAAGACACATCTTCGCTGTGGTCTACATTAGGAATGAGCGGACAATGGCAAAATCATAAAACAAAGCATACACGCGTAGTTCTAACAACAGAAGGTGGAAGAAAAGTATATTTCAATGATATTCGAAACTTTGGTACTTTAAAGTATGCCACAAATCTTTATGAGCTACAAGACAAGTTGCAAAAGCTAGGTGTAGACATATTATGTGAAAGATATGTTAAAGACCCAAAAGAGTTTGTTGAATTGTTTTCAGCTGCAATTAAATCAAAACCAAAGAAAACTATTGCTGAAAACATTATGAATCAAAATCTAGTTGCTGGTGTCGGCAATTATCTTAAAGCAGAGATTCTATATCATGCGGGTGTATCACCTCACAGGATTTGTGGTGAATTAGAAGAACATGAGATAAAAGCATTAGCTCTGTTTTCTCAGATGATAGCATGGAAATCATATGAAAGCGGAGGTGCTACAATTTCAACATATAGAAAAGAAAATGGTGAAGAAGGATTGTATAATCGGCGTTTTGTTGTGTATAATCAAAAACATGACCTTAAAGGTAATGAGGTCATAAAAGAAACAACAAAAGATAAGCGAACAACCCATTGGGTTCCCGCTGTTCAAGTTTAGGAGGATAAATTGTCTGATACAGAAACAACATTTAAATTTAACGATGAAGTCATTGCTCACGTTGCTAAGCTGCTACAACTTGCAATTATTTCAGGAACTGACATTGTTGACCACATGCGAATGGTAGAATTAGTTGAACAAGATGGACAACTTTTCTTAAGTCCAGAGTATAGTCAGCGTTCAGAAGAAAACATTACAACAATGCTTCAAGAAATCAGCGAGAAGTAAGGAGCAAACGACATGGATTGTAAACTTAATGATATGTTTAAACTTAGAAAGTCATTTATTGACATGATTAGTGAAATGAGGCCTGGTTCTTATCCTGAACTTCCTATTGATATATCAAAAAAAGATTCTCAACAATTCTGTCGTGACCTTGCTCTTCGTGGCGTTGAGGAAATGTTTGAAGCACTGCAACATCTAAAAAACTGGAAACAACATCGTTTAACTGACATAGAAGATGAGTTTGAATCAGAAGAATTCTTAGAAGAAGTAGTAGATGCAATGAACTATTTCTTTGCCTTGCTTATTGTAACTGGATTTGATGAAAATGACTTGTATTCTGCATATTTAAAGAAAGATGAGAAAATCAGGAAACGATTGATTGAAGGTTACTAGATGGTGCATAAGTTTGTTTTAAACAAAAAAGAAATGTTCTTGCCAGTAGACGAGATGGAAAAAGCTGTCTTATCTACTGGCAACACATTTACGGGATCAGTTAGTTTCAAAGAAGGTTCACTAATATTTGATCGTGTAAACAAAGAAGAAATTGGTTATATTTTTAACAGAATTAAAAATCAAAAGGAAGAGGTGACCTTTGAATTACAAACAAATGCTATTACGCCAGTTGGATTATAACGAAAAAGTATTAGGCGACGCAGCATATTTTGGTCAACAAAAACTAGAAAGACACACACAAGAATTAGCTCTGTGTGCACATGCAGAAATAAGCTCTTTAATAAACGCAACAAACTTTAGAACTCATCACGGAAATTTAGGTAAGACAGATAAAGATACTATTCTTTATGAATCTGTTGATGTTATCAGATACATGATGGCTATACAAAATCTTTGGGGAATAACTGATGAAGATTTTTCAGCTGCGTTTGAAGCTAAGGATGTTTATTTGAACATGAGACATGACATGAAAAAAAGGCCTTGGAATAATCAATTTGTTGCAATTGTTGATTTAGATGACGTTGTTGTTGAGTTTAGAAAAGGTTTTGCAGCTTGGCTTGCTGAAAGCTTAAACATTCATGCAGACGTTAACTCTTCAGAGTACTATTTTATAACTGCTTTAAAAAGAGCCAATGTAAACCCAGAAGATGTCTTTTCTAAATTCATCAAAGAGGGTGGTTTTAGATATCTAGAAATAAAAGAAAATATTAGAGAAACTCTCATTGGTCTTAAGCAGCAAGGTTTCTGGCTGCAATATCTAACAGCACGACCATCAGAAAATCTAAGATGTTTGTACGATACTTTTTATTGGATTAATAAGTTTGACTTGCCTTATGACGCAATAGACTTCGCTTCAGAAAAGTTTCGATGGTGTGCACAGTCAAAGTACTATGACAGTAGAAAAATATGTTTTGCTATTGATGACTCACCAAAACACGCAGAAGAATATGCTAAACACGGAATTCCTGTCTTTGTACCGCGGCAAAACTATAACAAACATGTTAGTCATGAAAATGTTAGATTCTATGAAGAACCTTATGAAATTCTCAGGAATTCATTTTTTCAAGATACTTAATTTTTGGAGGTAACCATGATAAACTTAATTCTATTAACTTCACTTTCACACGCAGAAGAACTTGAAGTGGTATATAAACAAAAAACTGAAATCG
>Ga0222718_10005192_pt1 | contig 10621 bp, 14 predicted proteins | sample C33_27DmetaG_FD_165045 | JGI IMG/M metagenome (GOLD analysis project Ga0222718, IMG submission 165045) | Estuarine water microbial communities from San Francisco Bay, California, United States - C33_27D | ecosystem: Environmental > Aquatic > Marine > Unclassified | place: USA: California... | reverse complement strand
CCCTCCGGGCCGGCTTCGCGGTAGCCGCCGGCCGCGCAGAACGCTGCGGTCACACCCTTCGCCGCAGCCTGCCGCAACAACCCTTCGTTGATCGCCGGGGGGGTGCAGATGAAGACCATGTCAGCGGCTCCATCGGGCACGTCGTCGATCGAGCCGAGTACGTCGAGTCCCAAAACGGCGCCCGGCTCGCGCGACACGGGAAACACCCGCCCCTCGTAGCCGCTGCTGAGGAGGTTGTGCAGTGTGACGAATCCGAACTTGCCGGGATGGTTCGACACTCCGGTGATGATGATCCCCTTCGGATCGAAGAGTGCGGAGAGATCAGTCATCGGAATCAATCTCCAACAACGCATCGACGGCCACGGGCTTGCCGCCGACGAGGATGAGTGGGTTGAGGTCGGCTGACCGAAGGCCGGGTTCCTCAGCCCCGACTCGAGCGAGCGCTACGAGCGCAGCGATGATTGCGCCCCGGTCGGCTGCGGGTTCACCTCGGAACTCGTCGAAGAGTCGTTGTGTGGTGAGGTCGTCGAGCATCTCGGCTGCGTCGACCGTGGTGATGGGCGCCAACCGGAAGCTGACATCTCGGATTGCCTCGGCGAGAATTCCGCCCACACCGACCATCACCGTCATCCCGAATTGGGGATCGGCGTTGAGCCCGGCGATCAGTTCTCGGTTCCCGTCGACCATCGATGACACGAGCACCTCGACCCTGCCGTCTTCGGGCAGGGCCTTACCGAGCAGCTCGACGCAGGCTGCCCGCAGCGCATCGGCGTCGGCAATTCCCAGCCGAACGAGGCCCCGCTCGGTTTTGTGGGCGATGGCCCGGCCGCAGAGTTTGGCGACGACTGGGTAGGTAATGGTGGCGTCGGCGCTGACGGCTGCAAGGACCTCGTCAGGGGAGTTTCCGGTGACGAATGGAGAAACCGGAACGCCATACTTGGCGACCACACGGCGTGACTCGGCTTCGGAAAGGGTGATGCTCACGCCGTGGGTTGTATCACGCCGACTTGTCGGGGCGTTCAGCCGTCGAGTCGAGTTCGACTCGACATGCATCGCTCGCGCCGGGCATCAGGTGGCGGTACTTGGCGATGATGGCGTAGACCGGGCGGGCAACCCAACTGATCGGAGGCGTGACGATCAGGCGGCCCACGATGCTCCAGACGCCGCCTATTGCGATCAGCGTTCGACCGATACCGCGATGGCCACGGTAGGTCTGACCGGTGGGGTCGACCCAGTATGCGGCGGTCCTCACGTCGTGCTCGGTCAGGCCGAATTCGGCGAGGTCGAGGATTTGCCACGGGGCGACGCGCGCCTGGTCGGGGAGTCGGCGCTCGACCCACTCGGCCGAAGAGGTGCAGAACCCGCAGTCACCATCGAAGATCAAGAGCACGCCCCATTGTCCCACCTGTACCGAAGTTTGCGACACTGGGGTCATGTATGACCTTGTGATCCGTGGTGGAACGGTCGTCGACGGCACCGGAGCGGCGCCGGTCACGGCCGATGTGGCGATCGACGGCGACCAGATCGTCGTGGTCGGATCGGTCGATGAGCCCGGGCGACGCGAGGTCGACGCTGACGGCGCATTGGTGGCACCCGGCTGGGTTGACGTCCACACCCACTACGACGGTCAGGCCACCTGGGACTCGGTCATGCGCCCCTCGATCAATCACGGCGTCACCACGGCGGTAATGGGCAACTGTGGGGTCGGGTTTGCGCCGGTTCGCCCCGGTGGCGAGGCATTTCTGATCGAACTCATGGAAGCGATCGAGGACATTCCCGGCACCGCACTGCACGAGGGCATCGAGTGGCGCTGGGAGACCTTCGGCGAGTACATCGACGCACTCGCCTCCCTCCCTCGCACACTCGACCTCGGCACGACCGTCCCGCATGCTGCGGTCCGTGCCTACGTGCTCGGCGACCGATGCCACGAGTACGACATCACCACCGACGAGATTTCGCAGATCGCCGCCGTCATGGCCGACGGTGTTCGCAACGGTGCGCTCGGGGTTTCGACGAGCCGCACGGTGCTGCACGCCAGCAAGCACGGCTTCGAACCGGGGACGTTCTCCCTGGACGAAGAACTGATGGCGATCGCAGACGAACTTGCCGGCGTGGGTCGCGGCCTGTTCCAGTTCGTGAGCGACAACACGTTCCAACAAGACGAATGGCGCTGGCTCGATCACCTCGGCAAGGTCGGCGTTCCGGTTACCTACACCATGGCGCAAGAGCCCCATGAGCCGGATGGCTTCCGGGCCTGCCTCGAACGCAACCAGGCATCGAACGAGGCCGGACACTCCATCGCCCCCCAGGTTCCGGCTCGTCCGACCGGCATGCTCTACGGCCTTCAGTCGAGCATGCATCCCTTCCGTTCCCACCCGTCGTTTCGGGCCATCGCCGACAAGTCGCACGCGGAGATCGTGGCCCACATGCGCGACGCCGAGTTTCGCCGTCGACTCCTTGACGAGGAGCCGGCCAGCAAGAATCCCTTCGTCCGCTTCATGGCCACCTCGTTTCACCAGATGTTCCCGCTGGGTGATCCGACCGACTACGAACCATCACCGTCGAAATCGGCGGCTGCAGTCGCCGAACGTGAAGGCCGCACCCCACAAGAGGTCGTCTACGACTGGATGCTCGCCGAGGATGGCAAGGCGATGATGTTTGTGCCACTCGGCAGTTACGTCGATCAGGACCATGAAGCGATCCGGGCGATGATCGAGCACCCGGCATCAATCTTCGGTTTGAGTGACGGCGGAGCGCACTGCGGACTGATCTGTGACGCCTCCATGCCTACGTATCTGCTTACGCACTGGGCTCGTGACCGTTCACGGGGCCCGAAGCTGCCGGTTGAGTTGGTAGTGCACAAGCAGACCCAGGCCACTGCCAGGGTGTACGGGCTGAGCGATCGCGGTGTCCTAGCTCCGGGAATGCTCGCCGATGTCAACGTGATCGATCACGACCGACTCACGTTGCACAAGCCGTACATGATCCACGATCTGCCAGCCGGTGGTCGTCGCCTCGTCCAGGATGCTGACGGCTACCTGGCCACGGTGAAGGCGGGTGAAGTTGTGGTCGACCACGACGAGATCACCGATGCCCGCCCGGGCCGCACGCTCAAAGCAACCGACGGCGGTGTCTTGCGGGTCTGATCGAGAGGATGTCTGGTGGCCGGCGCGCAAACGCCGCCACGATCACGTAGCGGCGCTGTCGGTTTTGCTGGTTGATCTCTGCTTGCCCGGGGGCAGGATCAGCTGTTGCGGCCCATGTTGGGCTTGCGGCCGTGGTTGGCCTTGCTGCGGCGAACCTTGGCCTTCTTCTTCTGGGTGCGCTTCGACATGGCTCACAGGTTAGCGAGCACGCTCGTGTATCCCTCGCGATAGCTCGGGTACGCCGGCTCCCAGCCAAGGTCGTGAAGTTCGCTGTTGCGGCACCGTTTGCCCATCGGATGTTCGGCCGGATCGGGGTCGGGCCCAAGTTCGACTCCGAGCCGGTCGGCCAACCAGCGCAACACGACGTCTCGTGGTGTCGGGGCGCCGTCGACGGCGATGGCGAGGGCCGGAGGGCTCGGGTGCACGGCACACAGTGCAAGTGCAGCGGCGAGGTCGTCGCGATGAATGCGGTTGGTCCAGCGATCAGGGGTCCCCGGCGTCACGCCGACGGCGCCGCGGCGCACCTGGTCGATGAGCCGAAGGCGACCAGGTCCGTAGATTCCGGCCGACCGAATGATGGTGGTCGGAACCCGCGACGCGAGTGTGTTCTCGCCGACGATGACGACTTCTGCCGTCGAACGCGTTGGTGAAGCAACGTCGGTTGCGGTGATCCAGCGACCGTCGTCGGCGCCGTACACGCCGGTCGTCGAGGTGAGGACAGCGCGAGCCGGGTCCTTTGGCATCGCATCGAGCAAGGCCCGGGGGCCGTCGACATAGGCGACCCGATAGCCGGCGTCATCCCGGGTCGGGGGCGCAGTGGTGAAGACCACGACATCGGCAGCCGGCACGTTTTCGAGGGTTTCAGGTTTCGACAGGTCGCCGATGATTGGGGCGGCTCCGTCGGTCCGGCGACCGGAGCGGTTCAGGGTCGAGACCGGTAAACCGGCTTCGACCAGGGCGGTTGCAAGGGTGAGACCGACGTCGCCGGCGCCGGCGATGAGGACGTGGGGGAGCGAGTCGTTCATCGGAGGCGACGGTAGTGCCGGCCACGCATAAGCTGCGAGCATGGCGCTCGACCCGAACTTTGCGGTCCCGTGGACCGAGATGCAATACGGCACCCGCGAGCAGTACGCCCACCTTGGGGCGGCGTTCGAGCAGCACGCCCGTGGCGCACTGGTCGACAACCTCATCAACCTGCTCGGTCTGTTGAAGGGACCAACGCTGGGCTATCAGTGCGACCGCTATTCACACTCGCTGCAGTCAGGTACCCGGGCCTACCGCAACGATGAGTCGGTCGACATGGTCGTGGCTGCGCTGCTTCACGATATCGCCGACGGGTTCGCTCCTGAGAATCATTCCGATGCCGCAGCGGCACTGCTGCGACCGTACGTCGACGATGAGACGCACTGGGTCGTCAAGCACCATGGTCTCTTCCAGGGCTACTACTACTTCCACCATCACGACGGCGACCGCAACGCTCGCGACCAGTACCAAGATTCGCCCTACTACGACCGCTGCGTCGACTTCTGTCACGAGTACGACCAGAACTGTTTCGATCCGAACTATCCGGTCATGGACATCGAGGACTTTCGCCCGATGCTCGACGAGGTGTTGTCCCGTCCCTCGCGTGTGCCGGGTGTTGCGCCGCTCCCCGGCTGAACGTCTGCATCTTCACGTGGCTGTCGGGAGTGAGACCCGTCTGCGCTCGGACTCAGCCCGCTCGAACTGCATCGGCGTTGTTGTTGAACAACGCCCACTCGCCCCACGTGTTGGTCGGGCAGGTGAGGATGTGTGCTCGCGCCCGGTCGTCGAATCGGTCCAACCGTGTTGCGTCAGAATAGCTGCCGCCTCCTTCGACTCGTCCTCCCAAGTCGATCAGCGAACCGTTGGGCAGGACGACCGCTTGGGAGGTGGCTTCCCAGGTCGTCGATGCCGGCCAGACCACCGGAAACGATGATTCGCTGTCGACGATGACGAGGCAGCCTTCGACAACGGCAAGTGTGCCGCTGATCAGAGCAGCGTCGCCGCCGGTATCGAACGGGAGTGACTGGCGGACGACAGGGCCGTCGAGATTGCCAGCGGCGATCGCAGGGTCGGAGGCGTCGGTCTCGCCGGGACCCCACATCACGGCCCAGATACCGAGCGCAGTGAGGATCAGTGCGAGCGAGCCGAGCGAGAGCGCCCTGACCTCGCCGTTCATGTCGAGCGACTCATCTGCTGACGAACGCCCTCCGCGTGCGGACCGTGGCCATGCGAGGTGTCACCCGAGCAGCTCTGCGCCGTCCAGGACTACGAGCACCGTGAGCAGGCCGATAATCCCGACATTGATCGCAGTCATCGGCCACTTCCACTTGTGATCGGCTCGGTGGAAACGCCGGATCGAGACGAGGTTGGCCACGATGGCGGCGGCACCGATCGGCAGTCCGATCCACGGGCCGACTCCGGCCCCGAAGCCGATCAGCGGAAAGACGAACGGGATAAGGACGTAGGAAAAGGTGCACCGCACCGCCGAGATCAGAACCGATGTCGAGAAGGCCTTCTCGGCATCGACGCTGGCGATATCGGTCGTCGCGGAAGCCGGGTTCTCGACGTCGGTCACGAGCCCCAACGGTAGCCGTGTCGAGGTCGCTAGCCTCGACCCGGACATGGAACGTTTCGGCTTCGTCGGTCTGCCCAATGCAGGCAAGTCCTCGCTCTACAACGCGCTTGCGGGCGGCGGCGCGCACGCTGCGCCTTATGCCTTTGCCACTACCGATCCCAACATCGGCGTCGCCAAGGTTCCCGACCACCGCCTCGATCAACTCAGCGTGATGTCGCGCAGCAAGGCGACGATCCATGCGGCAGTGCAGTTCACCGATATCGGAGGGCTCGTCGAGGGTGCCAGCCAGGGGGAAGGCCTCGGCAACGCGTTTCTCAGCCACATTCGCGAGGTCGACGCGATCGTGTTCGTACTGCGTGCGTTCCCCGATGAAGACGTCCCCGGGCCGCAGGATCCACTCGAGCATCTTCGAGTGGTCGAGATCGAGCTAGCACTCGCTGATCTCGCCAGCGCCGAGAAGGCTCGCGACAAAACGCAGCGGATGCTGAAGGGCGACAGCTCGCTGAGGCGTACCGTCGACTTGCTCACAAGGTGTGTCGATACGCTCGGCGAGGGCACGCCGCTCTACCGTGCCGGTCTTGATGACGAGGACCGGGCCGAACTCAAGGAGTTCTTCTTCCTGACCAACAAACCGGTCATGGCTGTCCTCAACATCGGCGAAGATCAGATTGGCGACGAGGATGCCATCGCTGCTCCCGTCCGAGCAGAACTCGAGGGTGCCGAGGTTGTGCCGCTGTCGGTGCAGCTTGAGGCCGAAGCTGCGGTGATGGCGCTCGAAGATCGGCAGGAGATGCTTGAGGCCTTGGGTCTCGGCGACGGTGCAGTACCTGCGTTCTTAACGTCGGCCTACCACATGCTCGGCCTTCGGACCTACCTCACGACGGGTGAGAAAGAGTCGCGGGCGTGGACCTTCCGCGCTGGATCGACTGCGCCTGAGGCGGCCGGTGTGATTCACACTGACTTCCAACGGGGCTTCATCCGTGCCGAGACGATCCAGTGGGACCAACTTGTCCAAGCCGGGTCGTGGGCCGCTGCGCGCGAGGTTGGAAAGGTCCGCTCCGAAGGCAAGGACTATGTCGTCCAGGACGGTGACGTGATGGAGTTCCGGTTCAACGTCTGACGGCCCACGTCGCCAGGGTCAACGGTGTGAGTCAGCCCGTTTCTCCCTGCTGGACCGAGAAGATCGACTGATAGGAGCCGTTGTACCAGTCAGGGGCGGCTGGCATGGTGCGACCCTCGATGGTAAGCGTTGGCGGCAGCGACCCTCGCACCAGCTGGTGAGCACTCCGGCCCGCTTTACCGTTCGTACCGACCCCGAGAAGAGGGTACGAGTCGGCCCGCGAGTAGGTCTGGAGGAGGAGTGGGCGTGAGCGATCCGAACGGTTGACTGCAGAACCGTGCACGCAACAGCAGTTGTGCACGGTGACGCTGCCAGCTGGTCCCTTGAGATATGCGGCCCGGTCAACCGACGCGCGGGCGGTGTCGGCGTCGGACAGCGAGCCCGACCACGAGCCATCGGGATTGCGGAGGTCGTACAGCTCACCGGTATGGCTGCCGGGTACGACGCCCATCGGGCCCATGTCGTCGTCGACGACGTCGTCGAGGTACACGCCGATCGTGAGTGGCGAGAAGTCAGTGTGAGGCCAGAACTGGATGTCTTGGTGCCATTTGACCTCGTCTCCACCGTCAGCCCACTTGATGTTGAGTTTGGAGTGGTGGAAGCGGACGTTCGGCCCGAGGAGTGCCTCGGCGAGGTCGGTGGCGGGACCGTCGAGCGCGAATGCTGCAAACGCTCGATCGAGATCGACCGGCGAATGGATCCGTCGTAGACGCGGACGGTCTGATCGGTGATCGGGCTCGGTGTCGAAGCGTCTGTCTCCGGGCTCGGCGGCGCGCGACTCGTCGACGAGGCGATCCATCGCCTCGTTCAGTCGGCTTAGCCAGTGGGCATCGATGTGGCCCGGTAGAAGCAGAAAGCCATCGGCGACGTAGCGGTCGAGCGTCGCCGATTCGAGTACGAGAACCATTGCTACACGTTAGTGAACGAGTGCAGTCGGGGTTGTAACCGATCAGGACCCGGGAGTGTCGAAGGGACGGTGAGTGTTGCACTGAGGTCGAACGGTTCCGCTGCGTTTACAGCCTGCCGACCGGCAGGTAGGCTTTCAAGATCATGACGGTGATTCCCGACCTCCATCTGCGCGAAGCGCTAGCTGAGACGGCCGAGAAGCTGCTCGACCGCCACATTGAGACAGCACAGGAGTGGCATCCCCACACCTACATCCCGTGGAGTGCCGCAGCGGACTTCCCCGAGGGCTATGAGTGGTCGCCCGAGGAGGCGAACGTTCCGAGCGCCGTGCGGAGCGCCCTGTTCGTGAACGTGCTGACCGAAGACAACCTGCCCTACTACTTCCGCGATATCGAACGAATGATGGGCCGAGAAGGGGCCTGGGGCGAGTGGGTGCGCCGGTGGACTGCTGAGGAAGGGCGCCACGGCATCGTGATCAACGGGTACCTCATGGCCACTCGGTCTCTTGACCCGGTCGAACTCGAGCGGGGCCGAATGGCGCAGGTTCAGAGCGGACAGGTGCCCGAGCCGCCCTCGTTGACCGAGGGCCTTGCCTACGTGACGTTGCAGGAACTTGCAACGCGTATCAGTCACTTCAACACGGGGAATATGCTCGACGATCCGGCAGGCAAGGCCGTGATGCGACGCGTGGCCGCCGACGAGAACCTGCACTACCTCTTCTACCGTGACGCCATGCAGGCGATCTTCGAGATTGACCCGTCGGCGGCGGTCATCGCAGTGAACAAGCAGGTTCAGGAGTTCAAGATGCCGGGTACGGGCATCCCGGGTTTCGCGGCCCACGCAAAGGCGATCGCTGAAGCTGGTATCTACGACTTTGCGATCCACCACGACAAGATCCTGAAGCCGGTGGTCCTGCGCGACTGGGCGATCGAGTCGATCGAGGGTCTCTCGCCGGAAGCCGAAGAGGCACGCGAAGCGCTTGTGACGCAAATCGGCCGTATCGGCATGCTCGGGCACCGCTTGGCCGAACGCCGCCAGAAGCGGGCCGCGGCGCAGTCCGACCGAGAACCAGTCAGCGCCTGATTCCTTGGCAGCTTTCAGCGGTGGGTGCTGGAGCACCACCGCGGTTAGCGTCGGGGCATGGCCTGGCTGGTGCATGAGGGGCGCGTGATCGCCTCGTTGGAGATCGCCGAAAGCCGCAAGAACCGCCGTCGGGGCTTGCTGGGGCGGGAGGGCATTGAGGGCGCGCTCTTGCTGCGACCGGCGCGCGGCGTTCACACGATCCGGATGCGATTTGCGCTCGACGTCGCCCATCTCGATGGCAATCTTCGGGTGCTTTCCATCACGACGATGGCCCCGGGCCGTGTCGGCAAGTGGTCGCCCCGGGCTGGTGCGGTGCTCGAGGCCGAGGCCGGTTCATTTCGACGTTGGGGCGTCGAGCGAGGCATGCAACTCGAGATCCGCGTCGAATGAGCGGCGTGCTGACCCTCGTCGCCACCCCGATTGGCAACCTCGGTGACCTGTCTCCCCGGGCCAGTGAGGCGCTCGCGAGCGCCGACCTGGTCTGTTGCGAGGACACAAGACGCACCGGTTCACTGCTCAAACACGCTGGCGTGCGTGCCGCAGAACTGAAGCGGGTTGACGAGCACACGGAGTTCGACGCGATCCCCGTCGTGCTCAACCGACTTGCCGCAGGCGAACGGGTCGTGTTGGTGAGCGATGCAGGCACGCCGGGGGTCAGCGATCCTGGTGAGCGCCTCGTCGCGGCAGCGGTCGCAGCCGGACACGAGGTCACGACGGTTCCGGGCCCAGTGGCCGCGATCGCCGCCCTGGTGGCTTCGGGGCTCCCCACCGGCCGATTCGTCTTCGAAGGGTTCCTCGCTCGCAGGGGCCGGCTCCGAGATGACCAAGTCGAGGCGATTGCAGCGGAACGTCGCACTGTCATCTTGTATGAATCACCGAAACGAGTGGCCGCCACCCTGGCACTGCTCGCCGAGCACTGCGGCGCCGACCGCCGAGCTGTCGTCGCTCGCGAGCTCACCAAGCTTCACGAGGAACTCCGGCGCGGAACGCTCGCGGAGTTGGCCGAGTGGGCTGGTGACGGCGTAAAGGGTGAGGTCGTGGTGGTTATCGATGGTGCGCCCGGTCCAGGAGAAGTCGACGATGCGCAGATCGTCGACCGCCTCTCTGCTGCACTCTCGGAAGGTGTCAGTCGGCGCGAGGCGATCGACACCGTAGTGGCTGAGACCGGAGCGAAGAAGCGGAGGGTCTACGACCTCGCATTGGAGCTCTGATGCAGTCCTCCGTGAACGAGCGGTGGAAGCTCGAAGAATCTGCAGGTCCTGTCCCCGCCGACGGCGTCGAGGTCGACGTTCAGGCAACGTCTGGAGGCTCCGTGCTCCTCGTCTTTCTCGCGAGGCCTTGACTCGGCTGAAGATGACTCCGGCGGGGTTTGGTTCTTGGACTCTCGAGTTGTGGCCCTGGTTGGTCGGGCCAGGCAGTTCCGTGTGCAGTCGTTCGAGTTCCCCGGGCGGGCGATGACACCCTTCGGTCACGAGATCGTCACTGCGAAGGAAGTGACCGCCGAGGATGTGAGCCCGATTTTCGGTTCCGTTCGGGAGTCCATGATTAGGGTAGTCATGCTGTCTTTTCTCGTGAATACCCCTAGCTTTCGGCCGCGATGACAAGGTTTTCGCAATGACAAGGTGTTGTTGTTCGACTGTAAAGAAATCAGTGAATTGGAGTCGTTATGTCTGATTACACGTCCAGCTTCTGTTTGTCGCGCGGGAAGGACGCGCACTTCGAACCCATGCACGGATACCGAGACTGGTTGAAGATCCGGGATCTCGG
>Ga0222718_10005191_pt1 | contig 10622 bp, 9 predicted proteins | sample C33_27DmetaG_FD_165045 | JGI IMG/M metagenome (GOLD analysis project Ga0222718, IMG submission 165045) | Estuarine water microbial communities from San Francisco Bay, California, United States - C33_27D | ecosystem: Environmental > Aquatic > Marine > Unclassified | place: USA: California... | reverse complement strand
ACTTTCAAAATTACAAAAATCAGAGTATTCAATAAAGTAGGATATATTTTGATTTAGATCTTGAGTTGGGGTTTTTGGAAAACCTAATAAAAAAATCATTAGAAAAATGTATACAAATACAAATACATAGAATTTTTTACTTTCCTTTAAAGAAAGTGCAACAAAAAATACAGTACTTAAAAGCAATAAAAATGAATAATAATGTGGTTTAAAAGTGTCTCCTACATTTGGGTCAAAATTATTTACTGGGAAACCAGTTATAGCATGAATAAGTAAAAGAATTGCTCCTAAAAGAAATGCAGATGTATATTTTCTGTATTCAGAATTTTTGTACAACTTCTTTATTAAAAAAAAGTAAAAAAAGAATGAAATTAATAAACCAATCGAAGATTTTAAATATAAGTCTGTGTTTTTTTGTGTGAAAATAATTACACTATTTGTTTCTTGATTATATCTTGGTTTTTCTATCTCAGGAGATGTTTCAAATCTAATTATTTCATCACTGCCCATTGAGTAGCCACTGCCGTCATTATTCCAATAGAGGTCAAAGTAGTCACCTGATGTTTCAAGGAGGGTTATTCCTAAAAAAGAGCCGGCATGGTCGTTCTTTATTGGACTTGTTACAAGACTGTACAGATTAAATTTATAAATGATACTAAAAGGTGCTTTGTTGTCATAGTTGTCTCTGTATGTTGCGCCACTTTGAACATCTAAAATATTTTTTTCATTTGCTAAAGAATTCTCATAACTTATTGACAGAAATAAGACAGTTATTAAAACTAAAATAATTAATAAATTCATTTTTGTTATTTTTGAGAAAATATTTAAGTTAGTAATCAAGAGATAGATACAAATAATTGCCAATATATTACCTTTTAATGTAATACATGAAATTAACAGAGGAATTAAAATGTATAGATATAAGATATTGTTTCTCTCTTTAAATTTTTCAATACAATATAAAATCCAAGGTAAAAAAGCAAATGCTAGGATTTCTGGCTTAAAGACTAACCTAAGGACAATAGAAACCGGAAAGAAATTTAGAAAAACAAAAGTAATAAAAATAGTTGAATTTTTAAATTTATACAACTTTAAAAGACAAAAGTAACCTAAAAGTCCATACATATAAATCCAAAAATTAACTTCTTGTAATGATTTATGCAGAAACAGTTCAATATTACTAAAAGAGTTGTATTGAAAATAATAATTCAGATATTGTAGGTAATAATACATTAAGCCATGTTCTCTTGCAGTCTTGAATTCAGTATTTGCAAAATGATCAAAATAAACAATATATTCTGCAAAATCAGGACTTTTTGTTGAGTCGTAAAATAAAAAATTTATTTCCTTAAGCCACACAAGAGAAAATATTAAAAGTATAAATGAAAAAATCTCTGTAAATTTTTTATTACGAAGCATGTTTATATTTTATATTTAATTGTCGTCTATTTTTTTTAAATCAATATAAATAATAAATTATTAATAAAATAACTTTATGAAAGTATCAGTGATAATGTCGTGTTACAATTCTCAAGAAACTGTCGGTCGGGCAATTGAAAGCATTCTTAATCAGACATTAGGAAACATAGAGTTATTAATTTGTGATGATAGTTCAATTGATAATACTTACGAAACTATTTTAAGATATGAAGATTTAGACAAAAGAGTAAAGGTTTATAAAAATACAAAAAATTTAGGGTTAACAAAGACTTTAAATTTTTTGATTGATAAAGCTGAAGGTACATTGATAGCAAGACAAGATGACGATGATATTAGTCTAAGCGAAAGATTAAAAACCCAGGTAAGTGTCCTTAGGGAAGAGGACTTAGATTTTATCACTACAAGAGCTAAAGTACTAGGTGACAATAAACTAATTCCAGGAATATCTTTTAATTTGCCAAATTCTTTATTAATGAATTTTAAAAATCCATTTATCCATGGAACTTTATTAATAGATAAAGAAATTTTGAATTCAGTGGGAAATTATGACGAAAGATTTTATTATGCACAAGACTATAAATTATTTTCCGACTTACTTTCTAGAGGATACAAGTACTCAACTTTAAAAACTCCCCTTTATGAATTAAATATAAAAGATAATATTTCTAGTAAATTTATCAAAGAACAAGATTATTATGCAAGATGTGTTAGAAACAACAAAGACCCAAATTAATTTTTTTAGTAAAATAAAGCTGAAAATTTTTAAGATTGTAAAACCAATAACGATAAAATTTAATAAATTTCAGCCATTTTTTACCATTGAAAGTTTTATTATATATTACTTTTTTTTAGTGTTTCTTTTTGGCAGATCATTTACAGGCATTCAAATTGCAGGCTTAAGAATAGGTGAGTTAATGATAGGAACTGCAATGCTGTTGTTTTTCTACTTTTTAATTTTCAGGAGCAAATCAATTGATTTAATTATTGGTAAAAAAGCAAATTATGTTCTAAGAATAATTTTGGCTTATTTTTTCGTTATAAATTTTGTAAATGGAGGTCTGAGCAATTTTCTAAAGCCTGAAGTATATAGATCTAGCTCATATATATGGTCAATTGGTTTCTTTTTTGTTCTATACTTTCTTAAAAAGTTTAGAATTTTTGATTCAAACTTATTTTTAACAGGAATGTTTATTGCTTTACCTCTTACCTATGTTTTGACTGCAATATATTATCCAAGCTTTTTATCTGATTTCTTTACACAATATTCAGACAAATTTAGATTTTTAAAAGGTTCTGATTTATTTTTAGTTTATGCAATTTATTGTTTATTGTTTTTCGATCGAATTAAAAATAATAATTTTATCTACATTTTTACATTTTTAATATCTGGAATATTACTTCCCTTAATTGTTTTCTCAAGTAGAGGTGCGTCAATTGGAGCAATGATTATTCTTTTATATTCAATTTTTAAAAATAGAAAAGCATTTTTAAGAAGCAAAATACTTTTTTTTGGAAGTCTCCTTGCTTTTGTTGGTACCTTAACCTTGTCATCCATTTATCTAGATTGGACAAAAATTGAATTTGAAGAAATAAATACTGAAGTGGCATTAGATAGTTTAGAAATGACTTTGGTTTCAAAGAGGTATCCTGAAACTGTAAAACCATATATTTATTTTGAAAACAACAGAGTCAACTCAGGAGATGGAAATTTAAATTGGAGACTACAAATTTGGCAAGATGTATTCCAAGACTTAAATGATAAAAATAAATTAATTTCTGGATACGGATATTCAGGTGCAATACCTGCAATGGAAAGAGTTGACAGAACAGGCTTAGATGGTACAAATATTCACGTACATAATTATTTTGTCAACATACTTGCTCGTGGTGGATTGGTTCACGTTTTGTTATATTTATTATTTTATTTATTCTTGTTTGGCAGAATCATCAACTATAAAGATAGAAATAACACTATAGCTTTTATAATCTCAGCTTTATTTGTTTCTTTTTTTGACTCTAGTATGGAAACTGTCAGGTTTCCCTTCTTGTTCTACACTGTTCTTTCATATAAATTAAAACAAGAATAGGTTATTGATTTTAAGAATGAGAATATAATTAAGACATTATGAACAAAGTTGCTTTTATAACAGGTGTATCAGGTCAAGATGGATACTATTTATCAAAACTTTTACTTGAGAAAGGATATGAAGTACATGGTACTTTGAGGAGATCTTCTACAATAAACACAAGTAGAATAGATTCTTTAATTTCCAAATATAAAAACAAAGAAAATTTTTTTTTACACTATTCTGACCTTCTTGACCCATCGTCGTTAAATCAATTAATTCAAAAAACTCAACCAGATGAAGTATATAACCTAGCTGCACAATCACATGTAGCTGTGTCGTTTAAAAACCCGGTGTTTTCTACACAGACTGGAACACTTGGGCCATTATCAATATTAGAAGCAGTAAAAAATTCATCAAAGAATATTAAATTTTACCAAGCATCATCATCAGAAATGTTTGGAGGTATTGATTCTGAAAAGCTGAATGAAGAATCTAAATTTATACCAAAAAGCCCATATGCCGCTTCAAAAGTATTCGCTCATCAAATCACAAAGATTTATCGAGAATCCTATGATCTTTTTGCAGTTAATGGAATTCTTTTTAATCATGAATCACCATTTAGAGGAGAAACTTTTGTTACAAGAAAAATTACAAGAGCTCTAGGAAGAATATACTTAGGCTTGCAGTCAAAGCTAACTTTGGGAAATTTAGATGCTTTTAGAGACTGGGGGTTTGCGGGTGATTATGTAAAAGGTATGTGGATGATGATGAATCATGATAAGCCCGATGATTGGGTTCTCGCAACTGGAGAAGCCCACAGTGTTAGAGAGTTTTTAGAAATTGCTTTTAAAGAAGTTGATTTGAACTATGAAGACTATGTTATTAGTTCTGAAAAATACTATAGGCCTAACGAAGTAAATCATTTATTGGGTGACTCTTCAAAAGCAAAAAAGCACTTAGGATGGAAACCCGAAACCTCATTTAAAGAATTAGTCAAATTAATGGTAGAGCATGATATCAAGCTTGCTGAAAGAGAAAAAACTCTTATTGAAAATAAATTGCTGTCACCAACGTGGGAACACTCAACTTAAATTTTGTTTAAACCAATTGAATGATAATTTTAAACCTTTATCAAGTGAAAATTCAGGATGCCACCCATAATTTCGTATTAGGGTAGTGTCTAATAATTTTCTTGGATTACCGTTAGGCTTTGTTGTGTCAAATTCTATATCTCCAACAAAGTTAACAATCTTTTTTATTTTTAAAGCCAGTTCTTTAATGCTTATCTCCTCACCGAAACCTATATTTAGTAAATCTTCATTTATATCGTTTTCTATTACAAACTTTATTGCATTAGAAAGGTCATCAACATACAAAAATTCTCTTAAAGGGGTTCCATCACCCCAAACACAAAAAACTTTATCTGATTCTAATTTTGCATTATACATTCTGCTGATCATGCCAGGAATTACATGGCTTGAATTTCCATCAAAATTATCATTAGGACCATATAAATTTGTTGGCATTAAGTTAATTACCTTGTGTCCATATTGTTTATTTAATGACCTACCCATTTCAATTGCAGACAATTTTGCCATTGCGTAAGGAGAATTAGTCTCCTCAAGCTTACCTTCCATAAAACTGGATTCTTTTATGGGGTTTGGAGCATTAAGTGGATATATACAACTACTACCAAGATTAATAATTGTAATATTGGGATTATTTATACAAGCTTCAAAAATATTGATATTTATTTTTAGGTTTTCTAAAATAAATTCTGTTCGAAGATTGTTATTAGCAAGAATACCTCCAACTTTTGCAGCACAATTAATTATGATATCTGGATTGAAATCACTTATCGTTTTTTGAGTATCTTTAAGATTGAACAAATCAGTATCTTTCCTTGTTGAGGAAAATACTTCATAATTGCCAGATTCAGAAAAAATCCTACTTGAGGATGAGCCAACTAAGCCGTTGCCTCCAAATATAAGTACCTTTTTTATGTTCACTATTCTTATAATAAATGTTAGTAATTTATTTGTTTTTTCTAATTAAAATAACAATAGTTTGAATATAGTTTATTTTTTAACTTACGGATATTCCCTTGAAACATGGAATGAATCTTCTGCTTTGGAAAGAGAAGTAAAATATTTTAATTTGATGAGCAAAAATTTGGGATATAAATTTTTTATAATTACATACGGAAATGAAAACGACCTACAATACTCTGATTTATTTTCGGGTTCAGAAATTATCCCTTTATATAAATATAAAAAACATTTTGACAGTAAAGTATTAAATTTTTTAAATTCATTCACATTTCCAAGAAAAATTAAAAATATTATAAATGAAGATATACATATTACAAAGCAGAATCAACTATTAGGTTCATGGGTTAGTTTTATTTTTAAAAAAATTACTGGAAGTAAATTTTTTATCAGGACAGGTTATGATATGTATTTTTTTAGTAAAGCTGAAAATAAAAGCTATGTAAAACAAAAGCTATATATGATGCTAACTTTTTTTGGTCTGAATTCAGCAGATCTGTATTCAGTTACTAGTAGGTCGGATTATGATTTTATTTTGAAATCTTTTAGTTTTAAAAGAAAAAAATTAAAAATTTTAAGAAATTGGGTTGAAACTAGTAAAAGTATAACTACAGAAAGTCGTGATGAAAAGTTAATATCTATCGGTCGGCTAGAGTACCAAAAAAACTATGAATTTTTAGTAAAAGAACTATCAGGGCAAGATATTTCTCTGACAATTTATGGAAGCGGAAGTAAAGAAGAAAAACTTTTAGAGTTATCTAAAAATTTAAATGTTAACTTAGAGATTATTAATAGTATTTCAAATAGTGAATTGATTAAAAATCTTCAAAATGTAAAATATTTTATTCTATCTTCTCATTACGAGGGAAACCCAAAAGCTTTGCTAGAGGCAATGTCTGTTGGATGTATTGTTTTTGCAAGTAATATTAAAAATCATAGTGAAATTATTGACCATAGAGTCAACGGTTTTTTATTTGATTTAAAAAAAGGTTCGTTAATAGATGAGTTAATTCAAGTAATAAATAATTCAAAGATTAATAAGGGAGAGTTAGAATTCATTTCAAACAATGCAATTGAAACGATCAATAAATACTATTCAATATCTAAAATTTTTAATGAAGAAAAAAATATTCTTAAAGACTTGGTGAATGATGGAAGATAATAATATTTTACTTTGTTATGATTCCAACTATAACATTCAAGGACAAGTTACAATTTACTCTCTTCTTGAGAATACAAATAACAAAATTAATTTTCATATCATTCATGATGATCCAGATAATTATGAAAATATATCACCAAAAATAATCAATCATAAAAATCTAGATTCTTTAAATTTTTATAAATTCATTAAAAGGGAAGATGTTGAATTCCCAAATTTTGATGAATCACATATGACTGAAGCAACTTACTATAGGCTGTTTTTAGGAGACTACCTTCCAGAAGGTATTAAAAATATTATGTATATAGATCCAGATATTATTTGTATAAATAATTATGATAAAATTTTTCAAACTACATTTGAAAATTTAAATAAGTCAGAATTTGTTATTTCAGCCAGGACTGAACATTTTGAAGAAGGTAATAGCGAGACTTCTATAAGACTAGAGCTCACCAAAAATAAATACTTTAATGCTGGTGTTACATTTATTAACTATCAAAGATGGGTTGAAAAAAAATATACAGAAAATCTAACAAACCATATGAACTACCTAGGAGAAAGAGTAATGTGGTTTGATCAAGATATTTTAAATTCGTACTTGAATGGAAAATACACTGAGTTGCCCACCGAATTAAACTTTACAGATATTAATCTACCTATTTCAGATGTTGAAAAGGAAGCAATTTTTTATCACTATTGGGGTAAAAAGAAACCTTGGACTGTAAAAGGCTTTTTATTTTACGGTGAAAGTTTTTACCAGAGAGTTTATAGAAGTATATTTGAAGAAAATTATCACATTGTACATAGGTATAAAAAAGATTCTTTGAAGCATTTCTTTATATTTGTTTTTACATTAAAAATTTTTAGACTCAAATCACCAATTAGATTTATTAAGAATTTTATTTTTTCATTTGGAGGTTGATATGAAAAAAAATGAAAAATTAGCGGTTTGCGTTGTAGGCAATTATTTATATTTAAAACGTAATTTAAACAGGTTTATTAATCAGTTAAGAAACGAGGGGCGATATGAAGGCGATGTTGTAATATTAACTTCTAAATACACTCCAACTTTTCTCCTAAAAGTAAGCAATAAGAAAAACATTAAGTATTTAAAATTTAAAAGAATTAAATTTGATAGAAAAACAGACAAATCTCTCAAAGAAATAAACACTTTAGGACAACCGAATAGATATATATATAAAAATTTTCAATGGCATAAGCTACATCTTTTTGATCAAAAGCTAAAAAGATGGGATTTTATTTTTTATATTGATATCAATATGACAATTCATAAAAATATAAATCCAATTTTTAAAATAAAACCAACAGGGTGTTTATTTGCAAATAGAGACTACAGTGATGGTGAAAATTGGAAGCTCGAAGGACAATTTGACAATACACACAAAGACTTTTTAAATTTGAAAAAATCTTACGATTTGTCAATAAAAAATTACTTTCAAACAGGAATGATTTTCTATGATACCAAGATAATTGAAACAGAAACAAAAGAAGAGATTATAAAATTAGTTAAAAAATACCCATACACAAGAACAAACGAACAAGCCATTATGAATTTGTTTTTTATATTTGAAAGAGATTTATTCAAAGAGTTACCAGAAGAAGTAGAAGGAATAAATACATATAGTTACTGGAAACACGACGATAATACAAGAATTACAAAACAACTAGTTGAAAAAAATAAATAAAGTATGCGAAAAAATAGATAATTAATGAAGAGTTTAATAAAAAATAATTTACTAATTGTTGTTTTCATTCCATTAATATTTAATTCATTATCAAATCTATTCAGTGAAAAAAATGACTTTTTGCATTACTTATTCGGTAATAAGATAATTATTTTCGCAATTCTTATAAGCTCACTATTTTACTATCAAATATCTAGGTTAATTAATAGGGCTTTAAAACTACACTCTATTTCTCTGTCATTAATATTGTTTTTAACAAGTTTTTATATTTTTAATCTAATATTTTTACCTTTTTTAAAAGAAATTTCATTTAAAACAACGCTTCTTGTTGTTTTTACCCTTTGGATAAGTTTTTTAACTTTAAAAACAGATAAAAAGATCGAAATAATTAAAGTTTTAGCTTTATATGTTGGTTCTTTAATTTTTAATAGTAGATATTATATAGAGTTATCCAACCTTTCTGGATTCAAAGAGCTAAATACTGATGTTCCAGTACAGTGGTATGAGTTAGCAAATATGATTTCATCTGAAAATTATTACTTTGCTTTTACTAATAATATAATTGAAGGCCAAACTCTTGCTATTAGCTATGTGCAATCACTTTTATTTAATTTAAATTTTTATTTTTATGAATTTAGTTATATCAGGTTAAATTCAAACTTAATAATAATTTTTGCAGTTTTTTTAATTTATGATTTAAATCTTTCGAAACATGACAAAATAATTGCATCTGTAACATTAGTTTTATTTATTTTAAATAGTGATTGGCTTACATACTTATTTATGGACTCTCTAATGTTGGAAGGTTTAGTTGGTTTAATTTTTGCAACATTTTTAATAAATATAAAAAATTATATTTTTGAAAAATCAAATTCAAATTCTTATCTCTTTTTTTTCTTATTTAGTTTTTTATTTTTTACAAAACAGTTTGTATCAACAATTTCACTTATTTTATTAATTTTTTTAGTGATTAAATATAAAAATTTAAGATTATTAATAGGTTTAATACCATATTTTATTAATAGATTTTATACAAATGTCTATATACCTGAGTCCAAAGAATTTGAATTACTTAAAGGAACAAGCATTAAAGAATTATTACTTGATATTTTAACATTTGATAATTTAGCTATTGAGAATGTATCACATATAATTTCTCAACTATTAATTGATAAGCCATATGTTTATATTCTATTAATATTTTCTATAGTTAATTTCTTAAGACTTTTGTTAAATCTCAGGAGCACTGAATCATTTACTCTTAATGTGTCTTTATTCGCTATTGTTATAAATTTTGTTTTTATATTTTCACTTTATATTGTATGGTGGAAAGATTTTGGAATACAATCATCTTACAGATATACATTAAATTTATTTTTATTATTGTTTTATTCACTTTTAATGAATATTAATTTATTTAAAAAAGAAGTTTAATCTAGAGTAATTTAATATTTTAATTAATATAATCGCCGCATCGTATACTTTTATTTTTTTTCCTTCGCTGTAACTTCGTGCTTTATATTTAATTGGTGTTTCTATTATTTTATTATTCATTCTAAGATTTTTTGATAAAATCTCTACTTCAATTGCAAACCCAGGCTCTACCAACTCCATATCAATCAAATTGCTTAATTTATTAATTTGATAACAACTTGATATATCAGTGACCTTGTAAAAATTTATAAGTGAAAAAAATAATGAAAATAGTTTATTAAATAAACGCGTGTAATAATATTTATTCTGCCTCACTTTATCTCCAATAACCCTTGATCCTAGAATTAAATCATTTGGATATTTTTGTGTAAGTTTAAACATATCTAATATGTCTTCAGGAAAATACTCTAAATCAGCATCGTGAATAATTAAATGAGTGCTCGTAGCATACTTTAATCCGACTGAAACAGCATATCCTTTTCCACTTTTTTCAAATGCTTTTATTAAAAATATATTTTTGTGAGATTTAACAAAAGAATTTGCAATAAAGTTACTTTTATCAGTTGATTTATTATCTACTAGAATAATCTCTTTAAACACCCCTACTTCTATTAATCTATTTACAGATTCTTCTAAATAATTTTCCTCATTAAAAAAAGGAACTATGACTGAAATACTGTAGTTTTTTTCCATAGGCTAATTTAACATCTATTTTAAAATTAAATAAGAATAACTACCTAAGTAATAGATTTAAACTAAATTA
>Ga0222718_10005190_pt1 | contig 10622 bp, 1 predicted proteins | sample C33_27DmetaG_FD_165045 | JGI IMG/M metagenome (GOLD analysis project Ga0222718, IMG submission 165045) | Estuarine water microbial communities from San Francisco Bay, California, United States - C33_27D | ecosystem: Environmental > Aquatic > Marine > Unclassified | place: USA: California... | reverse complement strand
GAATAAAAAAAAAAAATTAAAATTATTAATAAAACTAAATAAAAGTAAAAATTTAAAATTAAAAAATAGATATAATAATGTAATAAAAGAAAGAGAAGAAAAAGTAGCTGATAAATATAAAATATTAATTCAAAAAGACAAAAAAAAAGAATATTATGATAATATATTAAGAAAATTAAAAGAAGAATATGAAAAGACATTAATAATGGAAAATTATCATAATAAAAAATTAATAAGAGAATCATTTAAATTATCAGAGTTATCAAAAAAACATATAAATTATTATAAAGAAATATTTATATTAAATCAAAAAAGTGAAACTTTATTAATAAAGGACATTACGTTTATTGAAAAATCTTATAATAATTCATTAAAAGAAGTAGTATCAACATTAGAATCATCATTAAAAGTAAAAAAGGAAGAACAAGATATTGAATCAGTAGTGAAACTAGCAAAGAAAAATTTAGAAAATGTAATAAAAATAAAAATGGAAAAAATAAATAAAATAAAACAAGAAATAGTAGGTGAAAAAAATAAAATTTTATTAGAACAAAAACAAAATCAATTGAGTATATTACAAACAAATACTACTACAATGGAAGATGTTGGAATTCAAAAATTAAAGTCTGCGAATATAAATTATAATTATGTAATTGAAAAAAGAATATTAACAGAATTAAATCAGATAAAAACACAAATAGATAAGGTTGTGATTAAAATAATATTATTAACAAAAACAACAATGAAAATAAATATAAATATTTTATTATTAATAATAGAAAGAAATTTAGAAGGTAATATATTTAAAAAATCAAAATTAGATTATGATATTATTAATAATGAAATTTTACGTTTAGAAAAAATGGAAAAACAAGGTATAGATGATATGCAAAAATCTAAATTAATATTACAAGAATACAATGCTTTAATAATGAATGACTCGTCAAAAAAATCATATAAAGACTTATATGATTCTCAAGAAAAAAATATAAATATATTAAAAAAAGATCTTAAAGATTTAACATTAAAAATTCATAATTTAAAGAAACAAAAACTATATAATCAAAATAATAATGAAAAAATAGAAAATAAATTAATAAATTTAGATGAAATTATAAAGTATAAAATATCACAAAATGAAAAAATATTAATGAACACTATAAATAATTTGGGAGAAATATTAAAAGAATATAAAACTCTTGCATCTACATATTTGCATACAAGAGAAAAAATCGATGATATCGGTATAAATATTCCAAAAATAGCCTTAAATCCAATACCAATTCCGGATAAAATCAAAAATGAATTATATAGAATATTTAATGATAAAAAATTAGAATATAAAAATTTAGTACATGATAATGATTTTATAAAGGGTATAGATAATATATTAAAAGAATATACTAAAGTAGTAAAAAATGTTGAAACAAAAAAAACTGTTGCAGAAATAATATTAATATATGACATTAAAATATTAAATAGTATAGAATTAAATCATAGAGAAAAAATAATATTAAAAAATAATATTATTAATGAATTAGAAATTTCATTAAATATTAATAAAAAATATATAAATATTAATAATATAATTGCCGATGAAAACACAGTTAAAGTTTATATAAAAATAAATATACATGAAAATTATTTAAAAATACAAGATATTATAGATCATATATTAGATAAATATTATGATATAACTTCAAAATTACGAAAAGGAACATATGGAAAACATTTAATAGAAATTAAAAATAATATTATAGAAAATGATAAAAATAATTCAGATAAAAAAGAAGAAAAATATAATAAAGCGATTGTATCTGATGTTTTATCAATTACAAAATTAGAAGATGTGAAAATAACTAAACAATATCATTATTTATTAAATAATTATGACAATGATGAAAATAATAGAAAATTACTATTAGCGCATTATCCATTAAAAACAAACAAAAAAGAATTAATAAATACTTTAACAAATTATAATAATAATGGAAGAGATTTATATAAAGCTATTGATTCAGATGATATAAATGTTAAAAATATATATGAAAATTATATAACTTTAGATAACACATTATTAAAAGCGGAAAATATTGATTTAATAGATAATAAAGAATTTACCATATCATTTTTAAGCAAATTATTAGATAGTGATAGAGATCAACAGATTTTATTTTCAAATGGTATTATATCAGAATATTTACAAAGTAATTATGTAAATTGGAATAAATTAAATGAAAAAAAAAATTTAAAAAATGCATCATATAATAATAATATACTAACTATAGGATTTTTAAACAATAGTTTATATATTAAATTACCTTGTTTTAAAAAAAATGGCAAATATAGATATTATTATCATACACCTGAAACTAAAAATTTATTTGTAAAAAATAATATATGGCATCATTGGGTTATAACAATGAAAGATAATATTATAGAAATATATAAAGATGATTTTTTAAAACCTGCATTATTATGGAAAATAGATAATGGTTATGAAGATGTTAATAACACATGTATTAATGATAATACAAATTATGATAAAACAAATTTATATATAGGTGGATTAAAAACAGATTTAGATACCAATACAATAGAAATAAATAAAATAATAAGTTATAAAGGTGGTTTAGCAGATTTAAGAATATATAAAAAACATTTTACATCCGAAGAATTACGATCACTATTTATTAAAAATATAAAAGAATCACAAATTAAAAGACAACTTGTCTTGCCTACAAAAATTAAAAATGATAATGAACCAAAAATTATAAGAAAACCAATTGTAAAAATACAAAAAAAAGATATTATAAAAAAACAAGATACTGAAGAAAATAAAGAAGTATCAGAAGAATACGAAAAGACATTACCTGTTATTAAAAAAATATCAGAATCATCTAAAAATAATGAAAATTTAGTTAATAAAAAAATAGTTCGTAATAAAGTAGTTAATATGAATTATAATGAAGATGAATTTGTATTAACCGGTAATACAAATGATGATATCAAAAAAATTGAAAAAAATATAAAAAAAAATTTGATAGAATATATGTAAATTTATAAACTTTTTTTTTTATTTTATAATATAAATAAATTATAGAGTATTAATAAAAAGATGGTTGAAAAAGAAACTTCAATCATACAACATTATGAATTTGAATCATTTATGAGAAATGTTTCTTTAAGTAATTTTACTGAAACATTATTAGAAAAAAAAGATATACTTATAGATAATGATTTATCAAAAGGTGGTTTAATAAAAGATTTAAGAGATAAATATTTTAGAAGTATTATTTCACAGGAAATTATAGAAACTACATTTTTTGAAGATTTGGATTCGTATGTTTTCTACCATTATAAAAATTACAATGTAGAAAAAAATGTTAAAATGGATAAAGTTTTTGATATTGATATGTCATTTTTTGCAAGCAATACAGTAAAACAATATATGTTTTATTTAGACTTTTTAGCAGAATATTACAGAAATTTAGCAGAATTAAAAAATAAAAAACATAGATTAGATACTGAAATATTCCAACATGAATTTAATATTAAAACTAGAATTATTCCAATTGATAAAATAAATAAATATACATCTGTTTCTATTAAAAAAGATTATACAACAGAAGATAAAAATTATATCAATATTAAATTTAAATTAAATAATGTAAATAAATATTTAGATTTAACAAATATTAACCCAGCTGCAATATTTAAAACAATGCAAATTGATAAAGATTTAGATGGTGAATATGTAGATAGTATTAGAATTTTATTTAATAAACTTAGAATAACCAAAGAATTAAGTATTGAAAATAGACCAGATTATAATCATTTAATAGGCTTATCATATAAGTATAGATTTTATAGATTAGTTTTAGATTACTATGTATTAATAATTTATTACATTTTTATTAGATATAAAAGAGATGTAATAGCTGAAAATACAGATTATAATAGTGGTGGTGCAATAAAATATGGTGAAATTAAAAAAATTCTTGAAGATTTTAAAATAGTATTTCAAAATTATACAATCCAATTAATTAAATTAATAAGAATAATGCAATCTGTTAAAAAGGATGACAGAATACAAGAATCGGAAAAAATAGCTGAATCTGTAAAATATAAAAATAAATTAATAAATTTTAATAAGAATATTGATATACGTAATACACAATTAAAAAGATATCAGGTTGAATTAAAAAATGGTAATACTAATGATAAAAACTCAAAAACATTATTTATAATTACTATAATAACATTAGTAATATCATTAATAATATATTTATCATTAATTAATAATGTTGATATAAATCTTGCTCGTACTGTTTCACCAATATTATTAATATTTATAATAATTATTCTTTTAATTGCAAATTATATAAAAAAAACTAGATATAATGAAACTTTTGAATTAGAAGCCGAGAATCTAGAATTTTCTGATGCAGGTGCGCAAACAATTATTAACGATTTAGAAGATAGAAAAAAGCAGATAACAGATAGTATTATTGACGTTGGTGAGGTTGATACTAGTTGGGATGATCAAGGTATTGAAAATGTAATTGATAAAACAAGTGGTCAATATGAAGACGATGCTAGGGAAGATTGGAATACTGAGGCGCAGAAAAAATTAACTTATAAAACAGAATATTTGAGAGATTTAAATACATATGGGGATATTGATCTGGCTAGAACAGAACATATAAAAAAAATAGAAGGACAATTAATTAGTTTAAATAACGAATATAATTTAACTGTTGCTACAGAAAATGATATAGTTGCACGCAGAACCAGTATTAAAGCTCAAATAGACACTGTAAATGCCGCCTTAGAAAGAACCGAAGCGTCTATAACTGCAAGATTCAGAACAATAAGAAGATTAAATACTTTATTAGGTGAATATCAAGACTTAACAGATAAATTGGGCGCCATTGTAGCAAAAAAATCAGAGATAAGAGAATTAGAAATTAAAGAATCAAGAAAATTATCTAGAGAAAACAATAGTTTAGCCAGAGAGATACGCGATAAATATAAAGAAATTGCAGACAGTCAAGTTAAATTTGATGAAATGTCTATTAGATTAAAAAGCATAATATTGAGAAATGAAGAATTAGATGAAAAAATTCAAACTATTAATACACAAAATCTCCAAGAACAAGCTAAAACTGTTACTACCCACGCACAAACAATGACAGCAATTGCTGAATATCGAGAAACTTTGGCAGATGCCAATGCTTCAGCAGCAAAAATAGCTTCCCTTGAAAGTATGATTAAAAATGAAGATATGGAAATACAAAAATGGTCTAAAGAAATTGTGCGAATGGAAGGAGAAACTAGAGCAGCAGCTGAAGATGCTAAAATTATGGCACAAAAAGCAACTTTTGAAGCAAAGGCAGTATTACAAATAATTAAAGAAAAAATAGATAAAATTAAAAAAGAAATTGCCGATGCACCTAAATCAATAATATTAAAAATTGATTTAAATCTAAATTATTCATTAGCTGGTGCTTCTGGGTCTGCAAAAAGAGATACATTCAAAAATAATATTATAATTGAATTATCAAATGCTTTATTAGAACCACCTAATAGATTTGAAGTATTAGATAATATACAGGAGGGTAGTATAATATTAACAATAAAAATTTATCCAAGTAAATCATATGATAGCAGACAATTAACACACACACAAATTGCAAACCAGATTATCGAACAATCTAAGAGTTCTGATAATACTCCAATTAAATTAAGTAAATATTTAAGATTTGTTCAAAGGGTTGGTATTGTACCTATTGACGGTGTATTAACAACAGAACACGTTGTTGAAAAACCATTAGATTATAATTATGAAACAATGGGAATAATAATGAAAAATAATTCTGATGAAATAGATAATATATTAGAAAATTTAATACTTGTTGAAGGATTACATAATAAAAATAGAACATATTATGATGAAGTAAATCCACATTTAAAATTAGAAGTTAAAAAATTTGATACTATTGATAAGCAATCAGATATTAAAGAAAATGTATTAAAATCAACTTATAACATTTCAAAACATTCTATTAATTATAATGATAATCTAAGTTCGTTATTAATAAATATTACTTTACTTATTGGTGTATTATTTGTATTACAATCTTATTTCGATAATAATATAGCATTTATTAATATAATTGCAACTATAATATTTGCTATAATGATTACGATATTTTTTATAAATATTATGAAACCAGTAAGAACACGTGTCAGCAATCAATATTGGGGAAAACCAATATCTCAATTAAAAAGAATTTCTTAAATAATTTTTTTATGATTTTATATATAAATAAATTATAGAGTAATAATAAATGTCATATAGTACCTCAAACGATTTTTTATTAATTAATAAAATTTCTCCACAAACACTGTATCAAAATTTATTTAAACACACGAAAATTTTATTAGATATACATGGTGATAGTACAGAACATTTAACATATATAAATGGTTATATAAATAACTTAATTAAAAAAGAAGTATTAGATATTGGCATTAATAATTCATTAATTAATAAAATTATATATTATGCTAATTCTAATAAATATCCGGATACATATGTTATAGATAATAACAAAATAAAATTATATAATATAATTGATATAGATAATTCATTTTATGCATCTGAAAATATTAAAAAATATATGTTTATACATGATTTTTTAGGAGAATATTACAGAAATTTATCACTTATTAAAAAAAATAAATATGCTATCGATAATAAATCATTATATGAACATACTTTTAATATGAAAATCCGATATAAATATAAAACAAATTTTTCTGGAGGAAAAACAATTATTAACATAAATAATGATGATAATGATATTTATTATTATTTAATTTCTTTTAAATTAGAAGATCAAAAATCAAAAAACTCTGCTGCCGAATCATTAATACAACCAACGGGTTTTATTACTGAATTAAAAATAGATAATAAAACATATATAGATGATAATGAAACTATTAAAGATCTAACTGATAATCAACAAGAAACTTTTTTACAAAGTTTTAAAGACTTGTTTAATGATCTTATTACAACAAATGATTTAAAGTTTGATTCAGAATTAAGTTATTATCATATACTTGCAGAATCATATAAATTTAAATTTCATAAATTATTACTATCGTATTATGTTAGTAAAATTATATATTTTTATTATAAAAAAAATTATAAAACAAAAATTCAAGAAATAGATAATATTATTTCACAACATTATCCTATAGCATTTGAAAACTTTAATAAAATTATTAATGATTCTTCCTCAGAATCATTAATAACAATAATGAAAAATAGTCAAAATAATATATATGTTGCAAATAAAAATAAACAAAGAGATTTAGATAAATTAAATTATTCTTTATCAAAATTAAATATACAAAAAAATAAAATATCAAATGAAGTTAAAAATAAAGGGTTACAATATTCAGAAAATAAATTAAAAAAGTTACAATCAAAATATACAAAAATAAATGAAGAAATTCAAAAATTAGAATTAGAATATCAAATAACATCCGAAAAAGATTATATTACACAAGATTCCGCTGAAGTACAAGAAGCAATAGATTATAAATCAAAATTACATACTTATAATCAAAATATATTAAATAATTCAAATAATATAAAAAAACTTAAAGAAACTATAAAATCAGAGGATAAATATATTAATAATTTAGATATAGTTAATTATTTTATAGTCTTTTTATTAATTATTTTAATATTTATATTTATACTTGATTATTCTACAACTATTGTTAATGTTTCTATACCCATTACTCTTTTAGCATTAACAATTGTTTCTTATCTAATTATTAATTATGCTGTAAAAAATAGATTTCATGCTAATATTAATCATAATGATTTTAGTAAAAATCAATCTATAATACAAAGTTTATATAATACTATTGGAGGTAAATATTTAGAAAATTTTGAAGATGATCTTGAAGATCCTATATTAACAAGTGAAGAAGAACAACAACTTGGCCAAGTTGAATTAGATCCTATTGTTAAAGATATAGTTGATAATTCATTAAAAGTTGGAAATAATACTGTAATAAATCAAATGGGTAATCTATTAGACAGCAAAATTGATGCGGATATAGAACAGAAACTCTATTTTAATATTCCTGGTACAGACTATAAAATTGATATTATTAATGAATTAATTCACGGAACTGATATATCAATATCTGATAAAGATTATTCATATTTTTGGAATGGTTATCCCACTGTAAATACATCTGATTCAAGCATACCAGAACCTGTATTAAGGTCGGATACCTACAACACCACAACATCTAGTAGTGATAATAAAGTTTTAATTTTTGCAAATAATCAGTCGGATGAAACACATACAATTTATACATTTAATATACCAAAAGGTATTGACTATTTTACATGCGCTGTCATTGTTGTCGGAGGTGGGAGTTTTGGAGGACATATTGCATCTCAACAAGAATTTGATGATACTGTTGGCGGTGCACTACCTGCTACGAAAAATATGGGAGAGGGTGGTGCAGGTGGAGCAGTCATATATCAAGAACTAAATTTGACACCAGGTAAATATGAATTTGGAGTTGGAAGAGGGGGGACATGGAAGACAAATTTACGTAATAGTATATCAGACGGTCAAGCCGGTAGTTCATATATTAAAAATAAAGATTCCGGAGAAATATATATTCTAGCAAAGGGTGCTATTTATGAAGAATGGTTGCCAGAAACTTCGTCGAGACTTGCGGAACAATTTAATCAACAAGTATCAGGTGGTAAAATAAATGGCAATATAGATAAATTAGGTAATATAAATGAAAGTCTTAAAAATGGAGTTGGACAATTAGGTACTAAAAATAATTATAGTAATGGAGGTCGCGGAGGTTTGATTAGACCCGCTGAAGGACAAGTTGGTTTTACATATTTAGAGTCTTTAGGTTCAAGAGTTGATACATATTATTTAAGTTCTCATAGATATTCTAGTGATAACAGTGAAGGTACTAATGGTGTAGATGGTATAGATTTTTCTGATATATTCATTAACTCCCGTTTTGCAGGAGGCGGTGGGGCATCATCTTATTGTCAAGATGGCGAAGACAGTACTTTCCACCAAGTTGGGAATAAATTCTACACATGTAGTGCATCTGCAGATAGATCTGGTAAAGGAGGTCTAGGAGGTGGCGGCGCCGGAAATCCAAATGGTATTGGTTTTGATGCTGTACATGGTTCAGGAGGAGGAGGAGGAGGTGGGAAAACAGCAGGTGGAAATGGAGGCGCCGGGGTTATTCTATTAAAATTTAATATTCAAAAAATGCGCGAAAAAATAATGAAAGGAATAGATTCTGCTAAATTAAAATTACAACAAACAATATATGAACTAGGCATTGATGAATCAAATAAAGCATTACGTCAAAAAAAAATAGCAATTGCTGATTATTTAAGAGATATAAATCTGAAAAAAGCTGAAATTGCGGATAAATACAAAGAGATAGGTGTGTTAATCGAACAAGGACAAGGACAGACTGAGGCAATTGAAAGCCAGCAACGCATGCTTAGAAATGCAGAAAGAGATCAAAAATTGTTAAAACAAAGAATACTACAATATAATAATGAAATAAAAGACTATAATCGAAAAGTCGCACAATTAACAACAGATAAAGCAAGAAGAGAGGGGGAATTAAAAACATTAAGTACAGAATTTGACATAGCACAGGCAAAATTTATTGAAAAAGAAGCAAATGCAATTGAAAAAGAAAAAGAAGAAAAAATAAAAGAAACTAATCTAGCACAACAAGAAGCAGAATATCTTAAAACTATTTCAAATAAATTAAAAGCGGAAGCATGTAAAAAAGCATTTAGAATAGCCGAGATGGCAAAAGCGCAAGAAATTATTAAAAATCGAGAAATGGAATCCGAAATGAAAAGACAAATGTTGGAGGAAGCAGAACAAAAAAGAATAAAAGCAATTAAAGAAACAATTGAAGCAGAAAAATTAAGGGATCAAGCATTAAATGAACAATATGAAGCAGAAAAAAAATATAAGGAAACGAAAAAAGAGTTAATAAAATGGGAACAAAAGCAGGAAATTACCCGAGAAAATAAAAGTTATACTGTAAGTTTTAGATTAGAAATAGATTTTAGAATAGCTGGAATTCATGGTTTTGATGATTCGTTTTTTGATGGAATGGATGATGATTCAAATATTGTTGCAATGAGAAAAAGTTTAGAGAAAGAAAAAATTAAAAGGGAAAATTTTATTGCAAATATTAAAAAAGAATTAACATTTGCTACTTCTGAACTATACAATGGAACAATGCCAAATAGATATAGTATATTAAGAATTCATTCTGGAAATATAGAAAAAAGAGAAGATATAGAAACAGAGGAGGAAGCGGAAGAAAGAAGAAAAATGAAACTAATTAGTAATTTTGAGAAATCTAAATATGATAATGAATTTAATAAAAAAATAAATGAAGGTTTTCAAACATTTTCTAAATTTGAAACAAAGGAACATTTCGTTATAGAAGATAAAACAGAAGAGGAATTATTATTTAGAACAAGAAAACAAGGATATATACCACCTGATAAT
>Ga0222718_10005187_pt1 | contig 10624 bp, 8 predicted proteins | sample C33_27DmetaG_FD_165045 | JGI IMG/M metagenome (GOLD analysis project Ga0222718, IMG submission 165045) | Estuarine water microbial communities from San Francisco Bay, California, United States - C33_27D | ecosystem: Environmental > Aquatic > Marine > Unclassified | place: USA: California... | reverse complement strand
TAGAGAAGATTCTAGAGCGTCTAGAAAAAGCTCGTCAAAGACTTTATTAATCAATAAGGTTTTACTATGTCCCGTGTTCAAGTATTCTTGACACGGGACTTTTTTTTAATTTTTTAAATCTGAAGTAGGTATGTATTCTTACTGGAAAAATAATCAACTAAAGATTGCACCATGGATTTTTTTGGCGCCTGGCATTTTGATGTTTTCCCTTTATGTTATCTTTCCTATCTTTCAATCAATCAATTTAAGTTTTTATCAGTGGGATGGTTTAGGAGAAAAAACCTATATTGGAGCTGAAAACTATATTGAACTTTTAGATGATGAATATTTTATAGTTTCATTAAAAAATAATGTTATTTGGCTAGTTTTGTATCTTTTGGCAGTACCAGCAGGACTATTTGCAGCATTATTTCTTAATCAAACAGTTAGAGGGATACGAATATATAAGTCTATATTTTTCTTTCCTTTTGTCATATCTCAGGTTGTAGTTGGCTTGGTTTTTAGCTGGTTTTATGACCCCTCTAATGGACTACTCAACATCATTCTAGAGTTTTTTGGTTTTGATACAATTGCAATTCTTGCTGAGGAGGACTATGTTACCTATGGAATTATTGCGGCAGGTTTGTGGCCTCAGACGGCTTACTGCATGATTCTGTATTTAACCGGATTAAACTCGGTTGACCCTGAGCAAATTGAAGCAGGTCGAATTGATAATGCTAGAGGTTGGAGAATGCTTTGGTACGTAATTTTACCTCAACTGAAGCCTGCAACTTTTATTGCAGTTGTTGTAACTATTATTGGTGCATTAAGATCCTTTGACCTGATTGATATAATGACTGGGGGAGGGCCTTGGGGTTCTAGTCGCGTACTCGCCTATTATATGTATGAAAAAGCGTTCTCTGAGTACGGTTTTAGAATGGGGTATGGTGCAGCTATTGCAGTCGTCCTTTTATTAATCATGATGGTTTATATTGCGACAATTCTTTATAGACTTTATCAAGATGAGAAGGGCGGCTAATTATGTTTCCTACTCCAATCGAAAGAACAAAACCATCGACCCAACTTCTTTACAAGATAGCACTTCCAATTTCTATTATTATTTGGCTGCTTCCGCTGCTCGCAGTAGCTCTAACCTCAATTCGCTCTGGAGCAGACATTAATTCTGGAAACTACTGGGGAATGCCCACTTCAATTAACTTTATTGAAAACTATACAGCAGTTTTTACAGATTCACCACTCGGTTATTACATACTCAATAGTTTCAAGATCACTATCCCAACTGTGATTGGAGCTATAGTGTTATCAAGCCTGACTGGTTTTGCATTGGGTGTTTATCGTTTCAAGCTTAACTTGTTTGTATTTTTTATGTTTGTTGCTGGGAACTTTATCCCTTTCCAGATACTTATGGTCCCAGTCAGAGACCTTTCTCTTTCTCTTGGCTTATACAACTCTGTATGGGGGCTAGTGGTCTTCCATATAGCTTTTCAAACTGGCTTCTGTACTTTTTTCATGCGTAACTTTATAAGGGCATTGCCATACGAACTGATAGAAGCTGCTAGGGTTGAGGGAGTTTCTGAGTTTAAAATTTTCTGGTACATTGTTGTTCCATTGATGCGCCCAGCAATGGCAGCTTTATCAGTATTAATTTTTACATTTATTTGGAATGACTATTTTTGGGCTATAGTGCTGACTCAGGGCGCTGAAGCAATGCCTGTTACTGCAGGATTGAATTCTCTTAACGGGCAGTGGGTTTATAACCAGCATTTGGTTTCTGCAGGCTCCATTATCGCTGCACTACCTCCAGTTCTAATGTTTTTCCTAATGCAAAAACACTTTATTGCAGGCTTAACTCTGGGTGCTGTCAAATGATAAAACAATGGCGTCTTGATACTCAAAATCAATCATTGGTGTTGTTCTCTTTAGGTAATCGATTGCCTTGCGTTATTTATTGGGGCGACAGATTGCCTAGTCATGAAAGTCCAGTTGAAATGTTTGAGGCATCAAAAAAAGACTGGGGAGACAACCTTATAGACCTAGTCCCAGAGCTTTCAATTTTACCGGAGCAAACTGCTAACTTTGCTGGACAGCTAGGATGCAAGATCAGAGATTTAAGTGGACAGCTACTTTCATCCAGTTTTGTTTTTTCTGCTGACAAGGAAAGTAATAACTCAGTCACTTTAATTTACAAAGATAAGAATCTTGGACTAACGTATACAGCCACGATTGATGCTCTGATCGAGGATGATGTATTTGCTTTAGGTGCCAAAATTGAAAGCATTGATCCAATCGTTGTGGAGTGGTTATCTGCTCCCGTTATAGAGATCTCTCTTCTCAGCGATGAGATGGTCGATTATGGAGGTCATTGGGGTGGGGAATTCAGAAAGCAGACTACGCCATGGGTTACAGGCGTTCACCTAAGAGAGTCTAGGACTGGAACCACAAGTCATGCCCACTTTCCAGGGCTAATCATTCCTTCAGTTGGAAGTTCTGAGAATGCAGGCTCTTGCTATGGTTTTCACTATGGCTGGTCTGGTGGTCATCGTATGGTTGCGGAGCAGCTCCAAGATGGTCGCAAACAAATCCAATTTGGGCATACAGAGAATAGTGAATTAACTCCTAGGACAAGCTTTGAAACCGCAAAACTATATATTACCCATTCAAGTGATGGAATAGGCGGAGTAGGTTGTAACTTTAGAGCCTTTGTGTCTAACTCAATTGTTGATCTTCCAAAAGATTCGATTAGGCCTGTTCACTATAACTGTTGGGAGGCTATTTATTTTGATCATAACATTGAAGAACTCAAAGAGATTGTAACCCTTGCCGCTGATATTGGTGCTGAGAGATTCGTTCTCGATGATGGATGGTTCAAGAGTCGAAACAACGCCAAATCTAGTCTAGGTGACTGGTTTGTCGACAATCAAAAATATCCAGAAGGTCTGCATTCACTTATAAAGCATATTCATTCTACTGGTATGACTTTTGGGCTTTGGTTTGAACCCGAGATGGTCAGTCCAGATAGCGATTTATTTCGCTCTCATCCGGACTGGATTATGGGAGAAGCAAGCCAATCTCTTGGAAGAGGACAATATGTTCTTGATATTTCTATCAAGAAAGTGCAGGAATATCTTTTTGAAAGAATCGATTCACTGTTAAATGAGTATCCAATTGAATATATCAAGTGGGATCATAATAGAGTGCTTCCTTATCCAGATGCATCTCAAACGAGAGCTCTATATAGTCTTTTAGGTGATCTAAGAGGGGCACATCCCGGCCTAGAAATTGAATCCTGCTCCTCAGGCGGTGGAAGAATTGATTATGGGATATTAGGGCATACTCAAAGAGTTTGGTTGTCCGATAGTAACGATGCCCTCGAAAGATTGCGCATTCAGCATGAGGCAGTTCTGTGGCTGCCATCCTCTGTCACTGGAAGCCATGTAGGCCCGAAAGTTTGCCATACATCTGGACGAGAGTTGCCAATCTCATTTAGGGCATGGGTTGCAGCTCAGAGGCATATGGGCTTTGAGATGGACCCAAGAGAGCTGTCTTCTGAAGATAAGCTGATCCTTAAATCTGTAACGCAGTGGTGGAAGGAGAATCGCGATTGGATGATGAATGCAAATATCCTTAGACTTCCCTGCATTGATAAAAGCGTAATTGCGGAAATCCAAATGAATTCAAATAGAGACCATTTTGTAGTCTTTGCGGGTCAAAATGTTGCATCAGAACTCAGCTCATCTGCTCCACTAGTGCTTGCAGGGCTTGAATCTCAGTCGATGTATAATATTTCTCTTCTCAATAAAAAAGAAATAAAATCACTAGGCAAGTTGCAGCAAGGACTCATGACTAAAAAATTAAAGCTAAGTGGACAATATCTGATGACTAAAGGCCTGCAATTACCTAAAGTTTTTCCTGCCAACATGATGGTCATAGAGGGAGACAAGGCGGCATGAGTAAATCAAATAATCGACGATCTTCAAACTGGTACGGAAAAATGGATAAGGATGGCTTTATTCATCGAAGCTGGATGAAAAGTCAAGGGCTTCCAGATCATGTGTTTGATGGCAGACCAATTATTGGTATTTGCAATACTTGGTCAGAGCTTACCCCCTGTAATGCGGGCCTGAAGAATCTTGCAGAAGGAGTCAAGCGAGGTGTTTGGGAGGCAGGAGGAGTTCCTCTGGAATTTCCTGTTATGTCTTTAGGTGAAACACAAATGAAGCCAACAGCAATGCTTTTTCGAAACCTTTTGTCAATGGATGTTGAAGAGAGCATTCGTGCTTATGGAATGGATGGAGTTGTTCTTTTAGGTGGCTGTGATAAAACAACCCCTGGTCAACTTATGGGCGCAGCCAGTGTTGATCTTCCCACGATTGTGGTCTCAGCAGGCCCAATGCTTAATGGAAAATATAAAGGTAAAGACATAGGGTCAGGGACAGATGTCTGGCGCTTCTCGGAAGAAGTAAGAGCAGGTGATATGACTCTTAAAGAGTTCATGGCAGCTGAAACCGGTATGAGCCGCTCCTCAGGTGTTTGCATGACCATGGGTACAGCTTCAACCATGGCAAGCTTGGTAGAGGGGATGGGGCTCAGTTTACCAACAAATGCAGCTCTTCCTGCAGTCGACGCGAGACGAATGACACTTGCTCATTTGTCAGGTAAAAGAATTGTAGAGATGGTTGAAGAAGAGCTCAATTTATCTAAGGTAATAACTAAAGAAAGTTTCCAGAACGCTATTATTTTGAATAGCGCAATTGGTGGCTCAACAAATTCAGTGATTCACTTACTAGCTTTAGCTGGAAGATCAGAAATTGATCTGAATTTAGATGACTTTGAAAAAGGTGCAGATATTCCGTTACTGGTCAACTGTATGCCTTCAGGAGAGTTCTTAATGGAGGACTTTTGTTATGCCGGTGGAATTCCAGCTGTTATGAAGCAAATTAAGAGCTTTATTAAGCCAGCAAACACAATATTAAACAAAGATATTACGCATTACTTTGATCAGGCTGAAATTCTTAATGAAGATGTTATTAAGACCATTGAGAAGCCGCTCAAGTCCTCTGCAGGAATAAAAGTTCTACGTGGTAATCTTGCACCGAATGGAGCAATTATTAAACCTGCTGCAGCTTCTGAAGAGTTATTAAATCATGAGGGAATTGCTTATGTTTTTGAGGATATTGAGGAATTAAAAGAAAATATCGACAAACCTGACTTGCCAGTCACTAAAGACTCTATTCTTGTTTTAAAGGGGTGCGGTCCCAAGGGTTACCCTGGTATGCCAGAGGTTGGCAATATGCCAATGCCCAGAGTGCTTGTTGAAAAGGGCGTCAGAGACATGATTCGTATTTCTGATGCAAGGATGTCAGGCACAGCATATGGAACTATAGTCTTGCATGTTGCTCCTGAGGCTAACGTTGGCGGACCAATCTCTATTGTTGAGACTGGAGATCGAATTCGAGTTGATGCTCTAAATGGAGTGCTCGAGCTATTAGTTCCTGAAACAGAAATTAAAGAGCGTCTAAAGGCTAAAAAACAACCAGAAGTAAACTACTCCCGTGGATATGCAAAGCTCTATATTGAGACAGTTTTGCAGGCTGATAAAGGCGCAGATTTAGACTTTTTGGTGGGTAAAGATACTCGCCTTCCTAACCGAGAATCACACTAATGAACCATTACGCAACTTTTAAAGATCTTGAAGACGCATCTGTATTTATTACTGGCGGAGGATCTGGAATTGGAGCCTCAATTGTAGAAGGTTTTCTATCGCAGGGGGCAAAAGTGGCTTTCGTTCAGAGGTCAAATTGTGATGAATTTTTGGACCAAATCAGCTCGAAGTATAAACATAAACCGTTATTTATCAGATGTGATATTACAGATACAAACGATTTGAAGGATGCAATCTCAGAATCCATTAGGGTCAATGGTGCAATCAATGTTCTTATTAACAACGCAGCAAACGACTCCAGACACTCGCTTGATGAGTTAACTCCTGAAGAATGGGACCAGGCCATAAATATTAATCTAAAGCCTCACTTTTTTACTGCACAAGCTGTCGCTCATTCTATGAAGGCTCAGGGTGGTGGAAGTATTATTAACTTGTCCTCAGCATCGTACCTGATGGGTAATGCTGGTTACCCAGCCTATGTTGCTTCAAAAGCAGGTATCACGGGCTTGACTCGAGCCTTGGCTCGCGAGCTTGGGGGTGATGGTATTAGAGTCAATACCTTGGTTCCTGGATGGGTTTTAACAGACAGGCAGCTTAAGCTTTGGGCTAATGACAAAGACCTTGCCAGCCATATGAAAAAGCAGTCACTAAAGGAGCATTTAGTGCCCAATGATTTAATTGACTCAGCTCTATTTTTGGCCTCAAAAGCATCCAGAATGATGACCGGTCAGGCACTAGTGGTTGATGGCGGCGTTGTAGTTACAGGATAGTATGAAGATGAGTGATATTAAAGCTAAATGGATTGCTGCTGACTGGGGAACAACCCATATGCGTGCATGGGCTATTGGGGAAGAGGATAACGTGCTAGCCTTTAGGGAGTCTAACGAAGGCATGAAGGACCTTCAGCAAAATGAATTTGAACCCGTTCTATTAAGACTTATTGAGAGCTGGCTTGATGATACTAAAGTGACTACTGTAATGGCATGTGGAATGGTTGGGGCTAAGCAAGGTTGGGTTGAAACTCCTTACCTGAAAACACCCTGCGTGCCAATAGACAACAAGCAGCTAACAACTGCAAATACCAATGATCAAAGGATCAAGGTGCATCTTGTCCCAGGCGTCATGCAAAATCACCCTGCAGATATTATGAGGGGTGAAGAAACTCAAATTGCTGGATTTATTAATAAAAATACAAACTTCAAAGGTGTCGTATGTCTACCTGGTACGCACGCAAAATGGGTCAATATTAATGAAGGGCAAATAACCAGCTTTAAAACCTTTATGACTGGAGAGCTCTTTGGAGTTATCTCAAACCATACACTTATTAGGCACTCAACCTCAATTAAAGGGTGGGATCAAGAAAGCTTTGAAGAAGGCGTTCATGATGGATTTAAGAATCCGGGCTTAATTGCATCAAATCTTTTTTCACTTCGTGCTGAGTCAATTGTCAACAACTTGGATCGGGATCAGGCAAGATCAACTCTATCTGGTCTTCTTTTAGGGGTTGAGCTTAATGGTGCTCAAAGTTACTGGAAAGGTAAAAACGTCACCCTTATTGGGTCAGAGCTCTTGTCTAATAATTATCATCAAGGACTAAAGGTTCTTGGCGGTGAAAGTCAATTGTTTAGTCTTGAAACTGCGACATTGTCTGGTTTAAGTTCAGCCTATAGAGATCTTATTTCTGGTTAAGGTTTATGAGTAGAAAGATAATCGCTATTTTGAGAGGAGTTAAGCCTGATGAGGTGCTTAAAATTGCGCGCACTATTGTAGACTCTGGAATAACTCAAATAGAAGTTCCAATGAACTCTCCGGATGTTTTTGATAGCATCCAATTGCTCCATGATCAAATGAATGATTTCATATCTGTTGGTGCTGGAACCGTTACTAATCCTAATCAGGTTAAGATTCTTAAGGAGATTGGTATTGACTTTATTGTCTCCCCAAACTTCGATCCAAAAGTTGTAGAGGCAACAAAGCAAGGAGGCATGTTAAGTTATCCTGGAGTGCTTACTCCAACAGAATGTTTTTCAGCTTTAAATTGTGGCGCCGATGGGCTTAAATTTTTTCCAGCAACACTTTTGGGTGAGTCTAATTTAATTGCCTTAAAGGCTGTTCTTCCAGAAAACATACCTCTGTTTATGGTTGGTGGAGTTGGCCCAGAAAACTTCTCTTCATGGTTTAACGCTGGTGCAACTGGCTTTGGAATTGGTTCAGGAATTTATAAAGCAGGAGATAGTCCTGAGAGCGTGTCCATTAAATCAAAACTTATTGTTCAGTCTTATGACCAAGCCAAAAAATGATTAAAGAGCATTTGCCGGTTGATTCATGTGGTTTGGGGGAAGGGCCTCTATGGCATCCAAAACTCGAGCTACTATTTTGGTTCGACATCAATTCCTGTAAGATGTTTTGCTGGAAAGGAAATGAGTTAAAGGTTTGGAATTTTTCTGAACCTGTATCGGCCGCTGGCTGGATAGATGAGGAGAATCTAATCGTAGCCTCTGCCTCCTCTCTCATTAAACTTTCGCTCGAATCGGACCATAGAAAAGTTTTAGTTGATTTAGAAGCTGATATGCAGCATACTCGCTCAAATGATGGAAGAGCAGATCCATGGGGAGGTTTTTGGATTGGCACAATGGGTCTTAAGGCAGAAAAAGAGGCGGGCTCAATCTATCGTTTTTATAAAGGCAAGTTGAAACAATTGCATAAAGATCTGACCATTCCAAATAGTATTTGCTTTTCACCTGACAGAAAATTTGTTTATTTTGCAGATACAAGGCAAGAGAAAATCTGGAGGCAGGACTTAGATCAAGATACAGGTTGGCCAATCAATGAACCTATAATATTTATTGATTTTAAGGCCCAAGGTCTCCATCCTGATGGGTCAGTTTGTGATAGTGAAGGATTCCTTTGGAATGCTCAATATGGAGCCTCGAGGATAGCTAGATATAGCCCTGAAGGCTGGTTAGATAGAGTAGAGAGCTTTGCAGCATCACAGGTCACGTGCCCAGCATTTGGCGGCAAATCTTTCGATACTATTTATGTTACGTCAGCGAGTCAGGGTCTTAGTGATGATGATTTGAAAGTTCAGCCTTTGGCTGGTAAAGTGTTTCACTTTGAATCTGACACACTCGGTCTGGCTGAGTATCAAGTAGAATTGTGAAGTTAACATGATCCCAAAATTAGGAAGCTGCTATTATCCCGAACACTGGCCAGAAGAGCAGTGGCGGAAAGACGCTGCAGATATGATTGCTTCTGGCTTGTCTTGGGTGAGAATTGGCGAATTTGCTTGGAGCAGAATTGAGCCTAAAGAGGGTGTTCATAACTTCGATTGGCTTGATCGCGCTATTTCTATTTTGGGCTCTGCTGGGTTAAATATAGTCATGAGCACTCCGACCGCAACACCTCCTCGATGGGTTGTTGATAAATGGCCAGACATGCTAATTGTTGATGCTGAGGGCAGAGCTCGTCGATCTGGCTCAAGGAGGCACTATTGCTTTTCACATCAGGGATACCTTGGGGAAGCGATAAGAATTTCAGAAATAGTTGCAAAGCGATATGGGAGCAATCCATTCATTAAAGCCTGGCAGTTGGATAATGAATATGGCTGCCATGACACCACGCTCTCTTATAGTGATTCTGCTCTCAAAGCCTTTAGGGTATGGACTTCAAAAAAGTATAAAACGATTGATCAGCTCAATGAGTCTTGGAAAAATGTATTTTGGTCAATGGATTACAATGATTTCGAGCAAATTCAGCTACCTAATTTAACCGTAACTGACCCAAATCCAATTCATGCACTCGACTTCAAGAGGTTCAGCTCTGATCAGGTTGTTAAGTTCAATCGAAGCCAGTCTCAAATCCTAAAGGAATATACTCAAGCGCCATTAATTCATAACTATATGGGCCGAATTACTGACTTTAATCACTATGAAGTCGGTAAAGATTTAGATATTGCTAGTTGGGACAGTTACCCTTTGGGTTTTTTGGAGGATCGCTCTAATCGAAGTGAGGACTTTAAGAGTAAATTTATGCGCTTTGGAGACCCTGATTTTCAGTCATTTCATCATGACCTATACCGTTCAGTTGGAAACGGGCGCTGGTGGGTTATGGAGCAGCAGCCGGGTCCAGTCAATTGGGCACCGTATAATCCTGAGCCTGCAGAGGGGGCTGTTAGATTGTGGACTTGGGAGGCGATTGCGCATGGCGCTGAAGTTGTAAGTTATTTTAGATGGAGACAGGCTCCATTTGCTCAAGAGCAAATGCATGCTGGACTGAATAGGCCAGATGGAGCTAAGGCCCCAGGATTAAAGGAAGCATCCCAGGTTTTTGCAGAACTAAACAATTTTGATGGTATTGACCAAGTTCAATCAAAAGTGGCGCTAATTTTTGATTATGAGAGTTGCTGGGCATGGGATGTTCTCCCGCAAGGAAAAGACTTCAGTTATTTTGAGTTGGTCTACGACTATTACAGAGCGCTCAGATCGTTAGGTTTGTCAATAGATATAGTGTCTCCCAATGAAAGCAACTTAAGCGGCTATCAAGTCTTACTAATGCCAGGTTTAATGCATGTTGGAGAGCAGCTTGAGATCGCTATCAAAGGGTTTGATGGAGTTGTCATTTCAGGTCCAAGAACAGGATCAAAGACTTTAGATATGTCAATTCCTGAAAATCTTCCACCAGTAGTGCCACGAATTAATGGAACCGTAGCACGGGTCGAAACACTAAGACCTAATGCGCTCATCCCAATCCAAAATCATGGCTTCTTTAAAAAGTGGATGGAGACCTTGGTTGACTCTGATGAAATTATTGAGTTCTGTGATGATGGCAGGCCAGCAATCATTGGAGATGGTAAAAACCTCTATATCGCTGGTTGGGCTGACCAAGGCACTTTAAAAGTTATATTTTCAGGCGTTTGCTCTGATCAAGGAATTCAAACTACAGAGCTGATTGATTGCGTGAGAG
>Ga0222718_10005182_pt1 | contig 10634 bp, 9 predicted proteins | sample C33_27DmetaG_FD_165045 | JGI IMG/M metagenome (GOLD analysis project Ga0222718, IMG submission 165045) | Estuarine water microbial communities from San Francisco Bay, California, United States - C33_27D | ecosystem: Environmental > Aquatic > Marine > Unclassified | place: USA: California... | reverse complement strand
TATTCAGAAAGTGAACGACACGGTTTGTGGGGTGGCAGCCGATGCTGACATCATCGTGACGACGGCCCGTATCTTCGGCCGCCCAGCTCCCATCACGGTTCCCTCAACCGCCGTGGCGAACTTCAAATCCGGTGCAGTTGTTGTTGACATGAACGCCGATGTGGGCGGTAATTGCGAAAACACCGTTCCTGGAGAGGTGATAACCGCCGAGAACGGGGTCATCATCGTTGGGACATCCAATCTTCCCGGCACGCTAGCGAACACCGCCAGCATGCTGTATTCCAACAACCTCACGACGTTCTTTACCTCCTTGGTGGACAAGGAAACAAGCGCCGTCGTCATCTCCGACGACGACGATATCCTGGTTGGAGCGCCTGAAGGTTCGGACTTCTATGTCAGCGGTATGGGCGGAGTGCTCATCTGCAAGGACGGGGAAGTCCATCCAAAACAAACACGCCTCGCAGGGGTGATTGAATGATAACCGAAGCCTCTCTTATCGCCAACCTCACCCTTTTCATGCTCGCCATTTTCCTTGGGTTTGAACTCATAACCAAGGTTCCGGCAACGTTGCACACACCACTGATGAGCGGAGCCAACGCCATTTCCGGAATCAGCGTGGTCGGTGCGCTTCTCGGGGCCAACGTGGCTTACAATGCTGGCGACACGGCTGTTTCTGGTCTTTTGGCCTTCGTTGCACTTGTCCTTGCAATGATCAACGTGGTGGGTGGATTTGCCGTGACCAACCAAATGTTGAACATGATCGCCGGCAAGAACAGGAGGGCTTGAGATGGAGGCATGGATTCCACTCGGCTATTTGCTGTCTGCAGCACTCTTCATTTTCGGACTCAAAAAACTGGGCCACCCTCGCACGGCGCCCCGAGGCAACCAATACGGTGCGATGGGCATGCTTGTTGCAGTCATCACGACGGTTGTTGACATGCAACTCGCCTCCGGAGGCATGCATTGGGAACTCATCGTTGGCGGTCTTGTCGTTGGCTCGATCATCGGCCTCATCATGGCCATCAAGGTCGAAATGACGGGGATGCCTGAACTCGTTGCGTTGTTCAACGGATTCGGCGGAGCTGCATCTGCGTTGGTTGCGCTTTCTGAGACTTGGAAATACATCGAAAACCCTGACCTTCCCCTTCCAACCGGATTGGAGTTGGAAGTGGTGGTCATCGCTGCTGGACTCTCTGCTTTGGTCGGATGGATGACCCTTACCGGTTCGCTGCTCGCCATGTTCAAGCTAAAAGGCGGCATCGAAATTTTCGGAAAATGGTTCAGTACACCAACATGGGGCCCGTCCTGGCTCAACCCGATCAAGGTGCTCCTCGCCGTAAGCGTGCTCGCCCTCATTGTGATGTCCATCAACGACCCGACCAACACCGACTACCTTTGGGCCATCATCGGTATTTCCTGTTTGCTCGGCATCGTGCTGGTGCTTCCAATCGGCGGTGCCGACATGCCGGTTGTCGTTTCCCTGCTCAATTCGCTCTCCGGTATTGCCGCAGCGTTTACCGGTTTCATCATCAGCAATCCCGTTCTCATCGTGGCCGGTTCGCTCGTCGGGGCTTCGGGATTGATTCTGACCTTCATCATGTGCAAGGCCATGAACCGAACCTTACCCGACGTGTTGTTCAAATCCTTCGGCGGCAGCACGAAGGAAAAAGTCACCCGCACGAAAGTGGGCTCTGATCCTGACGAAGTTGCCATGATGGTCGATGGGGCTCAAAAGGTGATCATCGTTCCCGGTTACGGCATGGCAGTCTCGCAATGCCAGCATCAGGTCAAAGAGTTCGGTGATTTGCTCAAAGAAAAGTACGACACCGAAGTCAAGTACGCCATTCACCCGGTCGCAGGACGCATGCCCGGTCACATGAACGTCTTGTTGGCTGAAGCAAACGTCCCCTATGAACAACTCATTGAAATGGACGAAATCAATCCGGAGTTCCCCGAGTGCGACGTCGCCGTCATCATCGGTGCTAACGACACTTGCAATCCCGCCGCTCGCACGGGCGAGGGGCCGCTGGCTGGGATGCCGATCATCGATGCCGACCAAGCGCGAACGGTCGTCATCGTGAAGCGCTCCCTCTCTGTTGGATACGCTGGCGTTGACAACGACCTCTTCTACATGGACAAGACCATGATGTTGTTCGGTGATGGAAAGGCCATGATGACGGGACTGAACAACGCCATCAAAGAGAATTGATGGAGCCGATAGGCAAGGGCATGAAGCAACATTCAAAGAGCGAGGACTTTTGGAAATAACCAGGTGAGAGCATGCGTCGCAACACAAGGAACCTCTCTTTGATGCTCGTTCTTTCCCTGATGCTGGTGGCTCCTGTCCTTGGTAACCCAAACGGACCTCCTTGGGACAACGGCGGTAGCCTCGTGGTCGACACGGGTTGCACCTGTCACGGGGGCGGTGCTCCGTCAACGGAAGTGGTCGTTTCCATCTCCGGTGTACCACGCGCTTACAACCTCACCGAAACCTACACCATGACCATCACGCTCCAACACGCCTCGAACGATGGAGGCGGCTTCCTCATCTGGGACGAAGGCGTTGGAACCCTCATCGCAGGCACCGGCAGTCAAACCGTCGCTGATGAACCGGGCGCCCTTTCCCAATCCGAACCCGGAAACAATTGGGAGATTTCATGGCAGGCGCCTTCGGAAGACGTGGGTCCGGTCAACTTCAAACTTGTAGGGAATGCGGTCAACGGCAACGGTGTTTTTGATGAGGGGGACAAATGGAACATCCTCACCTTTACCATCAGTGCTCCTGGTGCAACCGAAATCTCCACCAATGAAGACATCAGCCTCCGCACCATCAGCGTTGGCGACTACGAATCGCTTTTCGTGGCCGAGGAGGATCCTGAAGCCATTGAAGCCGAGCGACAGGAGGGCATTGCCCACGACTTCTTCACCAACGGAAACCTCTACTATTGGACCACCCTTTCCCTCATCATCGTTGCAGCGGTTGTTCAAGGCGAGTTTTACGAGCGCCGATTTGGAGGTGGACCTCCGCATTTGGACAAGAGCATCGCTATCCCTCAAGGACTGCGCCGAGGGGGACTTGCCGCATTGCTTTCCGTCGCCTTTGCGTCCTTTGTTGATGCCGGGCAACCTTGGGGGTATTCCCTCGTTCTGGGCATGTTAACGCTCTGGGCCGTGTACGGTGTTTACCGAACCGTTGTCCAAGCACGCGCACCGAAAACCTACACCGACCTCGTATGAGGGTGCATGAATGACGATTCTCCTCGAATCGGACCGCTTTGATGCGCCTCAATCTCACTTGGACGAGTTATCCATCCGGGTGACGATCGTTTTCCTGTTCGTTGGAAGTTTAACGCTCCTTTGGTCCTTCTATGTCGACGAGATTCTCCGGAGTCTTGTTGAACATCTGCAGCCTTGTCAAGGTGCATGCATGAACGTTTACGACCCGGCCCAATGGAGTGCCGTCCGGTGGTCCGCAGCCTTGTTGTTGGGTTTCGTTTCTTCGCTTCCTCTCGTTCTTCATCACCTGTTCCGTTTTTCAAAACCAGGCCTCCTCGATTCCGAGTACCGATTCTTCAAGCGTTGGACCCTCCTTGCAACGTTCGGGGGCCTTCTCGCCACATACGCCATCGTGGTTGGCCTTTTGCCCGAATTGTATCGCTTTGGTTTTGAGCAACACATGGGAGTGGGTCTCGAAGCCCAATACAACACGGTACATGTGGTCATGCTCGCTTTGTATTTGGTCTGGATAACGTGGATATTCGTGACGACCGTGTTGCTCCTTGTCCTCGGAGGTACCCTCGGTCTGATCACTTCAGCGACAGCGGATTGGTTTCGCCTGCGCATTTACGGCCTTGGTACTCTCCTCATCATCACCACCGTACCGGGCCATGCGTCATCCCTTGCTCTACCGCTTCTGGCCATGTATGTCACAATGGGCGAGTTGGTGGGAAAGAACTGGTACACCACTACATCAACGGTCTTTGGGGAAGCGAAAGCCAAGTTTGACCGGGAAGGGCGGCGTCGAAGATTTGCCGTGATGGATTGTTCGTGCCTTGGGGCAAACGAGCATTTCGGTGCCTGCTCTCCAGAAGGATGCACCACCCTCCGATTCCAGGGACTTTGCGCATCGTACCAGGAACGGGAAACGGCCCTTGATCATGCACTAAAACACGGCATCACCGATCTCGTTGTCACGGGTTGCAATCGCCAACCTTTGCCTGCGTCCTTCATCCAAAATTTGGAAACCCTCGGCATCGGACTTCACGGGCTTGATTTGATGCGCCTTCGTTCCCACCGGGTTGAATCCGGTAATCTGCAACTCGACACCGCCCTGGGCATGGCATCCATTTACGCCGACGTTCTCGGTGGCTCGACCGACCGTTGGTTCACGGATGTGCTCGAGAAATACGGCGTTCTTCCGACCGAACTCGTCCAAATTGATGGAACGCTACGAGGTTGGGGGACGTTCAACGGCGATATCTTGACCTTCCTGCACAGCACACAGAACGAGGCTTGAGGCTCCCAAACATCACGAAGGTTCAAACACGAATCTCCATACTTCCAACCATGAAGCGGCTTGCATCCATGGTGTTGGCCGTCTTGCTGCTCTCAGCATCGCTGGTGATGTGGTTCAACGGGTCTGGCTTGACCGATTGGCTGACTGAGCAACGCATCATCATCGACGAAGACGAACGTGATTCGCTTCTTGGCCTCCAAGCAGACGAGCACTGGTTGGTCGTCGTTGTTGATTTCCCTGACCATCCCGCTTCGGACGCATGGGGGCCTACGGAGGCGCAAACCCTTCTTGATCAAGCAGCTAAGCCTTACATTGACCAGCTTTCTGGGGGAACTTCCTCGTTGACACTGGACGTTCATACCGAAGTGGTGAGGGCTTCGTCCAATTTGGCTGCATACGGGTCAGACGGGACCGGAAAAGACACGGATGCGAGCGGCCAATTTCTTCCTGCACAACTCGCTCAAGAGGTGGTAGAACGACTTGAGTCATCTCTCGCATGGGAAGATGCCGATTTGGATGGGAACGGCCAGGTTGACCGGCTGCTCATCCTTCATTCCACAAAAGGGCAAGAGGAGAGTTCGGGCGTTCAGGAGCGCATCTGGAGCCATTTTACCACCTTTGAAGAACCGTTGGAGGTCAAGAATGATCTCACCGTCGCCCATTACACGATGGCAAGTTTGCAAACGGGATCCAGCGGCGTTGGTACAATCCTGCACGAAATGCTTCACCAAATGGGTGCGGTTGACCTTTATCCTGTTCATGACGAAGGCTCCTTCCAAGCATGGAAAGGTCCCGGTGATTGGGACATCATGGCAAGCGGAAACTGGAACGGCGGTGGTCGCTGGCCCGCCCTACCCACCGGGGCCACGTTGGACTTGATCGGTGCTCCACAAATACAGCCCGTTGACCTTGTATGGCCCAACTCCGCCGTGAAACCCTGCATTGGACCAACCGTTCAACTCTCGGGTCTGTCTGAAAAAGGAGACGTGCTCAAGATTCAAATTTCTGAACAGGAATTCGTTTACATTGAACACCGCTCCGATTCAGGATTTGATGAACGATTACCCGGGCATGGTGTTCTCGTTACGTATCAAGACTTGAGCGTCGGAGACATCGAATCCAATGAATTGAACACCAACCCGAACCTCCCTTGGATGATGGTTGTTGAAGCCGATGGAGGGAACGATCTCATAAGCGGGGCGAATCAAGGCGAAGCCTCTGACCTGTTTCAAAACAACACGAGTTTCGGGGCGAGCGGCGTTCAAATACGAACCCATGACGGCGTGCTTGTCCCTTGGACTGCCCACGTGATGTTGAACAACGCATCCGCAACGCTCACCTTTGAAGCGGAGGGTTGCACGCCCCATTTTCAACTCGACTTGCCCGACCACGGAGCAACGGTCCTCTTTGATGAGCCCGTTCTTCTTTCGCTGGAGCCGTTGAGCACAACTTGCAACGCAAACCTCACCTCGTCCGATGGAAGAGCGGTCACCTTCGTTTCAAACGGCGACGAGTCCATGCTTCGGTTCTCCTCATCAGGTACACCCAATTCGATTGTCCGTATCTTGGGCACCGTAACATGCGGTGAGCGGTCAGTGGACTTGGATTATGACGTTCGCATTCTCAACCGAATCCCAAACCTCGCAGCATTCACGGATTCAGTCCACCCGACAACAAGCACATCGCTGAGTGTCCCTCTGGACTCAACGGGTGATGGCGATCAACTTCTTTCCGTTTCTCTCAACGGGCCGCTTGCCCGAGTAGCCACGACCGCTGAAACCGTCAACATGGCTTCAGGATCGCTTGAATTGGGCATCGACCCAAACGGTTTGCTGGTTGAAAACATGCTCATCAAAGGCGAGATCGTCCTTTCAACCACGGAAGGATTGTCGTGGACCCTTCCGGTCGAGTTGGTGGCCGAATCCCGTGAAGCAGGATGGCGCACATACCTCCCTGAACCTCATCAGCTATTTTCGGGACTTCTCCTCTTGATGGCTCTCTCGATGATGGCCCAACGAGGTACAAAGGAGACGGATGTCGAGAACAAACCCGCTGCGTACTCGCAGACACCAATGACGGACGAACTTGACGCTTGGGGAAGGCCGTTGGACACATCAACATCAAGTGCTGCGGTGGATGTTCAGATACGAGATCTGCCCTGAGTGTGGAATCGCGCACAGCCAGTGTTTGTTAACGCCCTCTGCAAGGCGAATAGACAAGCAGACTTCTTCCCAAGTTGCCGGGGCATCGGCCAGCCGTTGAACAAGCCATGGCGCATGTTCAACGTGGACTTCCTGTTCGTAGACGCGCCATTTGCAACCGTACTTGAATCCCGGCCGAAGCAGCAACCCTCGCCGGCTTAAATCGTGGTACACATCGTCATAGGTTTGTTGTTGGGAGGTGAGAAGGTAACGCTGTTCTTCTTCCCGAAGGAAGCGACCGCTAAAGTGTTCAACCCCCACGGCCGGCAACGGCCATTCTTCGGTGGATTGAAGAAAATACCCTCCTCGTAACGATTTTGCATTCTTGCAAGAGCGTTGGACGACGGAATGTTCGTGGTCCGAAAGTTGTTCCACCGTACGATGCACACCCTTGGGACTTGTGAGTTGCAGGTGGTAGACCGTGGCATCAAATTCGTCGTCGACCACACAGAGTTCCGGCACGTGGCCTGCGTCAACGACGGCCACCACCCACGCATGCAATTCATCCCAATCAAGGAGGTCATTCGTGTGTTGTAGCCTGACTTGACTGTAGCCACCGTTCTTTGTCCACGATTCATGGCGTTCCCATCGAACGGCCCATGTGGACGAATGAAGGTCCTCGAAGCGTTGGGTCAAGTGTTGTCGGGGAACGACCAACTCTCCGCCGTTTCGCAGGACATCCATGGCCACCGTTCGCATACCAATTTCGGGGATGTGGGCAACTTGGTCATCAAACCAGGACTCAGCTGGGGCTGGCAGCGGGACATGACGATACCAGTGACAAAACATGACCTCCTCCGAAGTGAGCAGGATTCCTCCATCAGAGATCGGCGAACCGAGCGCACTTTTCTCATGAAGTCGTTGAGCGAGCGGGGCCGGAAGGTACCAGAAACCGTCCCTTGCAACGGGGGAGGGGAGCGGTTGTGCAGGTGGCGTGTTAGTGGTGAGCGTCTCACCCAGCGGACGGGTGGTGCGGAGGCGCGGAGCAAATTTCCGTTCCCGCCCTGCCATGATTTTCCGAACGGGGCACGGCATTTGAGGTCGTCGCTTAACCGATTGGCCTATGTGCTACCCACGGCACCAACGACTTGGGGCGTATCATGGTCGAAGGGTTCCTCGGGACATTGACCACTGAAGAACGAACGCTTCTGCATCTGCTCAACCAAACTTTGCCGAGTGGAGGATGGGAAGCCCCGGCCACGCTCACGCAGGCTGGAATCTCTGCAGCGGTCCATGTTCAGCGCAAGCACATCCCTCGGACGCTCAAACGCATGGAGAAAAACGGACAACTCGATGTGACTCAACGGCATATCCCCGGCGGTAAGCAACGAAAACGCGTCTACACACTCAGCGCAACAGGTACAGAACACGCAATGCACCTGCGTGACCGAATTTTTGATGAGACGGTCACAGCAAACGGTGATTCCGTACGGATCGGTGACCTTTGGGTTTCTCCTCAATCCGTCCTTGAATTGCTCTCCCATGTCGACGATGGCATGAACTACCATGATACCGCACTGATTTCACCGGTATCAAACCCAGAAGGTATGGTCTCGCTCGATGCTCAGTACGGCGAGGAACTCGTTCGCCGAATGTTTGCACGAGCCTGGGAAGACGGGAAGATTACCAAAGACGAACAAACCCTGCTGAACGAGGTTGTTGAATTCCTTGGCATGCACCCAGAACGAGCCCGACGCCTCTCCAACGAGGCCCGAAAATCGCTGAAAATACCGCCCCCGGAGGAGGTGTACTTTGACATGATTCTCCAAGCGCTTGACGACGGAGAAATCATGCAAGATGAAATTGACCTGCTGAACACGTTCAGAGTGGCCTTCGGCATCGATCAAGTTACGCACAACACCTTGCTCGAACGAGCAAAAAATCATCCAACAAAATCCGAAAACTACGACGCTTATGCGGCCACGTTGAAAACGGCGCTGCAAGACAGCATCATCACGGCTGATGAACACGCTATGCTCCGGACCCTACGGGGGGAATTGAACATCTCCGAGGACGAACACGAACGAATCATCAACGAAATTTTGGACAAATCAAGGAGGTAAATTGCATGGGAATGACGGATGAAGAAGCAAACCTGCACGACACGCTCTCGTCCATCAAAGACCATTTGAGGTCAAAGGACTCAGCAAAAATCGTTCTCATCGGTGACGTGATGATGGATTGCTATATTCATGGATTCGCGAACAATCTGAATTCACGTGCCCCCGTACCGGTCTTGCGAGAGACCTCACGCGAGGAAGATGTAGGCGCCGCTGCCCACGTCGCCCGTGGCCTGCGAGCCATGGGGCTGGAAAGTCACCTATTCGGCGTGGTCGGCGACGACGCTGCGGGACTGAGTATCATCGAATCACTGGAACAAGAAGGGGTGACCACGCACGGCTTAGCGATCATAGAAGACCGAACCACCACGGTGAAAACGAGAATGTTGGCGTCAAGAGAGAGTTTGATCCGAGAAGAACAGTTGTTGTTGCGTTGGGACATTGAGGACGACAATCCGGTTCCTGAAGAAGCATCTCACGCGCTCTACGACCAAGCCGTTGATGACCTGAAAGGCGCAGCCGCCTTGATCGCTTCAGACTATGGGCAAGGCGTCCTCACCGACCAGGGCGCAGAGCAGTTGTTTTCGGAAGCTCGGAAACTCGGCATCCCCGTCATCGCCGATCCAAAATTGACTGGACTGCACCGGACCGAGGGCGTTGATTGGATTTTGTTCCAATCCCACGGACTTGAATTGATGCGCCGCCGCCTTGCAGCCTCCACCGGAGCGGAAGCCGCTGAGAAACTCATCAACCAATACGGATGGAAACATTTGGTGGTGCTCTCCGGAGAGGCGGGCGTGACCATTTACTCCCACGATACCGAAACCGTCCATGCACCGTGCAGTCTCTTGGATTTGCGTCAAATGATCGGCATCATCGACGCCGCTGCGGTCGCCATCGCTTTCGCCCTCTCCCGAGGATTGGACGTTGCCTCCACGGCGCTTCTTGCGAACGCAGCGTGCGAATGCATCCTTGCTGCAGAACAAACCGATGCCTTCGTGCTCAGCAAGGAAAATCTGATTCACAGAATTGGCGAACACGTTTGGAATTTGCAAGTATCAAAACGCTGAGGTGACCCCGTGAGCGCTTGGGTTTTTCCAACGACCGCTGATGCCGGCATGCGGGTTTATGCGCCCAATCTCTCCACGTTGATGGTCGATGCTGCACTGGGTGTCCAATCGTATTTGATGTCAACGTCTGCTGTTTCACGAATCCAAGAACTCCCTCGCCATACGGGTGAATGGAGGGTTCGGGCCGACCACAGCCGACACGATTCCACCATGCTCTTTGTCGCTTGGTTGGATGAAATCCTCTACCGAAATGAAGTGCATCAGCAATGGTTAACGGAGGCACATCTTCGTATCGAGGAATCCACGGAAGGCCTTGAAATCATCGCGCAAATTTCGTGGGTGAACGGTTCTGAAATTGAACGGGAAATCGAGATAAAAGCCGTCACGACCCATGAATTGCAGGTGAGTCAAGTAGATGCGGGCCAGACCGTTCCCGGAGGCCATGAGGACGTGCCTGACTTTGTAGGACCAGGATGGTACGCGAACGTCGTGTTTGATATTTGAGGTGGGAGGGCCAAGGGTGGACGTGCGCTTCGCGCGGCCAAATCCGCAGGCATCCTCCATCCCGGATTCCCACAGCACCCATGGCCCCAGGTAGGGCTGCTCCGTTCCCGGCCTGACCTAGTCCCCCGGTTATCCAATTCCCGTTTCCTTCCGGAGACGGTTCATGACACCCGAGTCATGTGGGAGCGAGACATCAACGTCCGCCTACGGGAACCTCGCGACCGCTTTCGCCGCCCCAAGGCGTTCAGTCCACCATAACGACGCTTTGTGGTACAGGGTACGC
>Ga0222718_10005180_pt1 | contig 10635 bp, 8 predicted proteins | sample C33_27DmetaG_FD_165045 | JGI IMG/M metagenome (GOLD analysis project Ga0222718, IMG submission 165045) | Estuarine water microbial communities from San Francisco Bay, California, United States - C33_27D | ecosystem: Environmental > Aquatic > Marine > Unclassified | place: USA: California... | reverse complement strand
AGGGATCCGCACATCATCGAAAAAGACCTCATTAAAGCCACTGTCACCGTTTGCCTGCTTAATGGGTTTTATTTCTATACCCATACTTTTCATATCGAGGAAAAACATCGTCAGCCCACGATGCTTAGCAACCTCTGGGTCCGTGCGAGTGATTAAAATGCCATAGTCACTGTAATGTGCTCCCGAAGTCCAAATTTTCTGCCCGTTAATTACCCACTCGTCACCATCTTTAACCGCCCGAGTTCGCAAACCCGCCAGATCACTACCCCCGTGTGGCTCCGAAAACAACTGACACCAAATCTCCTCGCCACTGGCTAACTTAGGTAAATAGCGGCGTTTTTGCTCCTCGCTCGCATAAGCCATCATCGTGGGCGCACACATACCCTGACCAATTATAAAAGTGCCACTCAACTTGCCGTAGACACCTTCTTCTTGATTCCAGATCACGTTCTCAATGGGCGTAGCGCCACGACCGCCATATTCCGTTGGCCACTGAAGGCAGGCCCAGCCAGCCCTCGCTTTAGTTTTCTGCCACTTTTTTGCTTCTTCAATCGGGTCATGCTCTCCGGTTCCAGTCGAGCCAAACCCACTGCGAGAAAGTGCCAGCTCCAAATGCTTGGGAGCATTGGCCTCAATCCAGCTTCGAGCACTCTCTCGAAATCTCGCTTCCGCTTGCGTGTCACTAAAATCCATACAACCCCCTAAGCTGCCATACCTGGTAGCGCATTAATCAGATAATTTTCCCAAACCTTCGCCCCCCCCAGCGCCACAGCAAGATAATTTGAGCGGCGATAATACAAATGACAGTCAAAAGCCCATGTAAAACCCATGCCCCCGTGGACTTGAATGTTATCGCGTGCGCACAACTGAAAAGCTTGAGTCGCCGAGACCCTTGCCGTCGCGGCGGCCAACGCAAGATCCTCAGCATCATTCTGCAGTGCCCATGCAGCATAAAAAGCATTGGACTCAGCAAGCTTGAGCGCTACATACATATCCGCCATCATATGTTTGAGTGCTTGAAAAGACCCAATGGGCCTTCCAAAGGCAAATCGCTCTTTCGCATAACCGACTGCCATATTCAGCGCTTGTTCCGCGCCGCCAATTTGCTCAAAAGCCAATAGAACCGCAGCGCGATGTATTAACGTTTGGTATCTCTCAATACCATTACCTTTGACACCTAAGACCTCGCATGGCTCACCATCAAAATCCAGGGTTGCAGCGGCAATCGAGGGGTCGACGATTTCAATCGGAGTTCTTGATACCCCTTCAAGAGATACTATCACTAGCTCGGGACCTGAATCAGATCTGACTAGAACAATCGCAAGATCCGCAACTAATCCGTGCGGGACGACCAGTTTTCGTCCTCTTATCTTGCTGTTCCTTAGCACCACATCTAACTTGTCGATCGACGTTTCAGCCAAAGCTTCATTTGCTGCAAAGGTACCGATTAATTCACCTGAGGCTAATTTCGGTAAGTAATGTTCTTTCTGCTCTTCTGAGCCAAATAAAGTGATTGCTTCGGCGGCTAGATAAATCGAGGAAGAAAACGGCACAGGGGCCAACACGGCACCGAGTTCTTGAGCCACGAGACAGAGTGGCAAATAACCCGCTCCAACTCCACCATAAGCTTCTGAAATCGCCGTTCCCTGCAACCCTAATTCGGACAATCCTTGCCATACCTCTATCGCTTGCACGACGTGTCCTTCCATCACGCTCCGGTGAATAGCGAGCGGACATTGCTCACTTAAATATCGTTTGACCTGTTCCTGAACCATGCGGTCTTCGGATGAGAAATCAAAATCCATCTATGTTACTCCTGCCAATTTTCGACGACGAAAACAGTCGTCAAATCGCTACTATCGCTTCCACTGCTTAGCTGCTTTGAAAAACAGACATTAATTTTTTGATGATCAGCCACTTTTCGAGCCAATAAATCGTTACTCTACACTTGCGCCTGTAGTAGTCACAAGCTGTGCTTTTTCTGAACCCCTAATTTCATAAATCTCGATAACGTTTCCAAAAGGGTCTCGACCATAAACAGCACTGCTATCGCCAAAATCTACCGGGGGACCTACAAAACGCATACCCGCAGCTGTCAGTCTCCGGTGTTCTTCTTCAATGTCCGACACTTGGATCGCCATATGGGGATATCCTAAATCATTTGGTTCTGATACTTGATTACGCGCCTTTGGGGAGTAGTACTGCCAAAGTTCAATGAAACAATTCGGAGCCCGTAACATCGCCATGTTTGCATTCATATCATGAAGGCCAACCGCTTCGTCCGCCTTTGGCATGGCATCAATCGTTGCACGCTGCACCACCGAAAAGCCAAACGCAGAGGAGTAAAAATCGACCGCTGTGTCTAAATCATTCACACCAATTGCAATGTGATGGATACCCTTGATCAAAGCTCTCTCCTCGTACACCTCGGTGAGTTAAACCTCTACCAACCACTCTAGACTATCGATTGCGCACAGCATACCCGGCCATTACTATCTATTGAATTATCTATTGATTGAATTCTTGCAACCCTTTGGCCGACTACCTCTATGCAGCTCTACCACAACCCCATGTCTTCATGCTCCCAAAAAGTTAGGCTGGTCCTTGCCGAAAAGCTCTTAGACTATGAATCAACCATCCTTGATCTTCAGCGGGGAGATCAGTTCCACCCCGACTACCGCGCTGTAAATCCACAGGCTGTAGTACCCACCCTGATTGACAATGATCAATACATTGTCGAATCAACGCTGATCAATGAATATCTAGAGGAGCAGTATAATGGCATCAAACTCATGCCAGCGGAGGCCTCAGCTCGACATCAAGTGCGGCTTTTTACCAAACTCTTAGATGAGACCTTACATCCGGCTTGTGGGATAATTAGCTACGCCATCGGCATTAGACCGAATCTGCTGCTCCTTACACAAGCCGAAATCAATAATTTGCTCGATGGTATACCTGATCAAGCACGTCGGCGTGATCGCGAGCAAGTGATCAGGCATGGTGTAAAAGCCAAGAACTTTGCGAAAGCGCTAGACAGTTACCTAAAAATACTCGATCGAGCACAAGATCGTCTAAAAACACAGCACTATATGGTCGGAAATGACATTAGCTTGGCCGACTTTGCTTTACTGCCTTACATCATCAGACTTGATCATCTCGCTTTAGACAATGCGATTTCCTGTCGCCCTCTACTCTTAGAGTGGTACAAGCGCTTACAACAACGGGCGAGTTTCAAAATCGCTATCTCTGACTGGGTGCCTGAAAACACAGTCAACGCTTTTCGTGCCGCGGGGGAAAAAATTAAGAACGATGTATATTTACATTAATGATCGTAGAAGTTTTCGCTTCGGCGGTTATCGATAATTTGATGATCGGATTCCTGAGCAGAGCATCGCCCCCTTCTAACCGCTGACGTTTCGGGTAGAAGAGAAGCGATTTCATCAAGAGCGCCGACAGCAGTTCGTTATCTCGGATCGAGGCCCTTTTCTTGCCGCGCCCTGTTCATGCGCTCAGAATCTGCGCTCAAACGCTCACCGAGCTCTTCCTCATTAACCGTGCCAGCCATATGCGCGCCCGCGAGCTTACTGTTATACATAATTTTCTTCACAGGCGTTACGGACAATACAGTTCGAAGCGGCGAATCTAAAAAATCAACCCAATAAGCTTCACCATCCGGGTTTCCGGGATTTAATTTCTTCGCAAGCAGCTTGTAAAACCACAGTTTGGTTTCTTCATCGTTATGGAACTCACCCGTTCCTTTAAAAGTAATTGCACCTCCAGGCAGATCAGGAGAGACGCCCTCATTGTAGCCTTTACTGCTGACATTGACAGAAACCTTTGGATTACGCTTGATCGCTGCAGTACGATGACGATGCTCAGCGAAAGTGATCCAAATTTTACCTCCTTCCCAAACAAAAGCATGGGTAACACCTACCGGCCAAGAGTCTTTGGTCGCCCACATAAGGACGCACTCCATCGAGTTAGTCATCATGTCATCGACCTGTTGGTCGTTAAACGGATAAATGGAAACAATTTCGTGATCGCTAGTCTTAGCCATGATTTCTCCCTAATGATAAAACAGTACGCTTTGACGGTTTTTATACAGTATCTGAAACCCGAGGGCCAGTCTTGCTGAACAAACTAATAGTTTAGCTGAGCATTGCCCAGCATTTTTAGATTACCTATTGAGCATCGTTCGCGTCATTTCCTCTTTAGCCTTGGATTCGGCAGGTAGGTCGGTCGTAAAGACTTACTAGGATCACAAGGAAGCCCTTAAATGAACTAGGATATCTGCAGCAAACAAACGAATCACTCGCGGGCAAGCGCGCCCTGAACTAACATCGCCTTCGTCTGCTCAAGAATTTTTGCTAACAGAACCGAATCATGACCTTGAATGCGGGGCACATGTACGTGCCCTATTGGTAAGGATATACCCAAATGCTGGGCTAAACGGAGCGATCGATAAGAAATCTCATTTGATAGATATCCACCCCCGCTGCCAAGCACTGCTGTTTGATCTTGCAGATCTGCCAAGCTTTCAGCGACAAAGGCCCCCCGCTCGAGAGTTGTTACTTCTCTATTATCGTGAACTTTGAAGTCACCCGAAACACTACGCATCGCGGCAACAGGTAAAGAAAATTCTAAAAACTCAGCGCCCTCAAGCGGCTTGCCATTCAGCAAAGGAGGAAGAGGCGACTCCGATGACCCTCCTGTATGCTCTCCTAGATTTCCAGGAGCAGAAGAACTGCGCCGCCTGCCTGGAAATCTTTCCAAATCAAAGTCATCACGACCCATCGAAATTGATACGAATAAATTAAGCTCGTCGCTCGAAAAAAAGGGTTCAAGGAATGCTTCGACTACGCCTGCGTCAAAATCTTGATAACGTACCGGAAACACTACCGCATTAATCTCTATCAATTCTCCTTGCGTCTCAATTCTAGTACCGTCAAGCGCCAAAGCGATCAGTCCTGAAGGATTACTCTGCCCAATTGCGCGATCAAGAAAAAAGGGGTCGAATCCAGTAATTAAAACTCGATGAGCCTCCTCATCACCCCACACCACATCTGCCTGACCTCGACTATATTTTTCGAACAACTGAAGTAAAACTTCTACATCCGAACCATTTAAACCCAAACGTCGAGACTGACTACGTAAGTAACGAGTAACTAACAAACGTTGCCAGTAGAGAGGGCGGTCATCTAAAAAGCCTTGCGTTTGAATGGTCGCGCGAGCTTCTAACCATAAGGATTTACCCAGTTGAGCAACCTGATCTTTTCGCTCCAGAAGCGAACTGTTATCAGGCAAAGTGCCTCTCAATTTTATCTCGAGACCCTTAAGTCTCGCAGCCACTTCGGGAACATGCGAGATTAAAGATGGCAACCTTCCCTCTTCTTTTGATTCTTGCAACAAATCTCCTGTGTCCTTGTTGATTGCTCTAGCTTCTGAGATAACTAGAACAAGTGCCAAACTTAAATGGAGTAACCGAAACCTAACAATTGTCCTATAGCGTCTCATTATCCACCAACCATGAGCTCAATCATTTTCTGGGGTACAGGGGTTAAAATCGAATTGTGCGCGTTATTATAACTAAGTCTTAGTCCTTTGCTCGCCATAGAGACCAAGATATAACCTAGCATCACCTCATAAAAATCGCACTGGACCTAGCCGGCATAAACCTATTTACAACAAGGTCACTAGACACATTCTGGAATCATGTCCTCTCCTGCAAACTAAGCAATAACTATTTGCGAGTCAAATTGCTTAATCTCGAGAGACTCTATTTCGAAAATCGCCTTGTCATCAAATGAAAAACTTATTTCTGATCAAAAAAATAGCGTTTAGTCAGCTACTTACCTTTCGTCAAAGATCCCTCTCAAAAAAGGCAGTCAATCTAGTTCGGTAGATCCTCAGCCCACTGACATTACCGAGCGCTTTTTTGCTACCGATGCTGACTAGGTTGCGACGGCCACCAAGCAAAACACTAATTGGCTTTACGATTGCGCTTGATCAGACTTTGTGAGATACCACGGCTTTATCCACGGAAGAAATTCTATGCCAACTATTCAATTGAGCAAATCAGCCATTGATCTGGGTATCGTCGCCGAATCAGCTGAACCGATGTTGCATTTTTACCGAGACACCTTGGGCCTTGAGCTTGAAGCCACGTTGCCCATGCCTGGTGGCACCACCATGTATCGGCTGACCTGCGGCGAAACAGTACTCAAGATCCTGATTCATGAGCAAACCCCAACCACAAGCGCGGCGCCAGGCGGCCCGAGGGGTGCTTCCGGCATACGATATTTTACGCTATCGGTCAGCAACTTAAGCGAAATGACCGAGACTTGTCGCGAGGCGGGTTATGCTGTGCCTTTGGGGCCCTTGGAAATCAGACCGGGCGTTAACATCGTGATGATCGAAGATCCCGAAGGCAATTGGCTGGAACTTTTAGAAAGCCAATAACCTTGCCGACGTTTTACCGACTCGGGTTTGTTTCCAAACGCTTCGTTCGAGCCTATAATCGCTCCCGCAAAACACGCCTTCTGGGGTAGTAATTTTTAGGACAGCATTTTGGAATTTCTTGGCAAATCTCTCTCTGGAGCCTTCACCATCCCATCGGGCATTGTCACCACGGCGATGCCTATTATCCAGCGATTTATGGCGGATATTCCCCGCCTCGGTGTGATCACCACCAAAAGTATTGGCCCTGAACCTCGAACCGGCAATCGAGAGCCGATTTACAGCCAATACTCACCGGGCAATTTTGTCAACGCAGTGGGTCTAACCAACCCGGGTATGACCCAGTCGCAAGCACTGCTCGCAACCCTTAAGATCCCACCAGACCGATTCTTAATGACCTCGATTTTCGGGGGGAGTGTTGAGGAATATGTTGCGGTTGCAGAGGTCCTAGCGCCTTACTCTGACGGCCTTGAACTTAATCTGTCGTGCCCACACGCCAAGGGCTTGGGTATGGCCATGGGGCAAGATCCGGACTTGGTGTTTGAAATCATCCAAGCCGTTAAAGCCGCGGTCACGATTCCGGTCGTACCGAAACTCACGCCCAACACCGACCGATTGCAAGACATTGCCCGTGCTGCCGTCGATGCCGGTGCCGATGCCATCTGCGCCGTCAATACCGTTGGCCCGGGCTACACCAGTGCTTTTGGCCACCCTGTCCTCAGTAATGGTGCTGGAGGCATGTCAGGCAAAGGCATTCTACCCATTGCGCTGCGCTGCATCCGTGACATTCGGGCGATAACAGACGTACCGATTATTGGCTGCGGGGGCGTGAGTAGCCATCAGGATGTGACGGCTATGCAAGATGCGGGCGCTAACATCATCGGGGTTGGATCCGCCCTCACAGGCATGACCACCGATGAGATCAAAAACTATTTTATCGAATTGTCTGCTGAGACAGAGGCACCATCCGGGCGAGCAGAAACCAAAATTCGCTATGACTTAGATATGAACTTCAAGCCGGTCACGCTGGTTGCCAATGAGGCGGTTTGCGAGGATATCTCCATCTTGACCTTCGCTGAATCCATTGACATTCAAGCGGGCGAATTCGTATTCCTCTGGGTACCCGGAGTGGGCGAAAAACCCTTTTCAGCCCTTGCGAATTCACCCTTGACCTTGGTTGCCATCGACGTAGGCACCTTCACCCACGCGCTGATGTCGCTACCGCCTGGCAGCGAAACCTACATCCGAGGCCCTCATGGGCAAGCCATTAATCCCAGTCCTGAGCAAAAGATTATTGCGGTGGCAGGGGGCACGGGACTTGCCGCGGTCTATCAAATCGCCAAGGACTATCCGGGAACCGAAATTTTTACCGGCGCTCGGTCACAAGAACGCTTGTACTACCTTGAGGAATGTCAGGCGGTGGCAACCGTTCACGTTGCCACCGACGATGGTTCCCAAGGCCATGCGGGGAGGGTTACCGAGGCATTGGAGCAATACCTGGCTGGCTTAACTGAGGCCCAACGGCAAATACTGGTTTTTTACAACTGCGGACCCGAACCCATGGTGCATGCTGCAATCGAGATTCAACGCCGCTTTGTGGGCGATGATCAAATCTATAGCGCCATTGATTACCTCACCAAATGTGGTGTCGGTATCTGTGGAGCCTGTGCGGCACCCGATGGCAGCAGGCTTTGCGTTGATGGACCCTTCTTAAAAGCATCCTCGGTGGGATAAAAGCATCCAAATGGATCCGTTGGACGCCCATAGGGGTATCCAAATCATCGATGGCGCGCCAGTCAGCTTGAAGTCAATTCCAAGGCTGCAGAACGTGACCGGTTGGTTAGGATATTGCTATACCCATCACTTTACCTTGCTCAAGGCCATGTTAAGCTCATACCTCTCAAAAACCTTGCAGGACAGTGCCAAGCATGAACCCTTCCGCCCAAAACAGCATGCCCGAGGCCGAGAAAGCGGCGCTTCGGACTAAATATTTAGCCGAGCGCGATAAACGCCTACGAGACGATGGCAATGAGCAATACATCGAAATCAAGGCGCATTTTCCAGACTACCTTGAGGACCCGTACACCCCAGTCCAAGATCGAGATGCCGTCACCGACCATGTCACTTTCACTTTCGTTGGCGGAGGCTTCGCCGGACTGGTAACTGGCGCCAGGCTCAAGGAGCAAGGTATCGATAGTGTTCGGATCGTTGAAAAGGGTGGCGACTTTGGTGGAACTTGGTATTGGAATCGCTATCCTGGCGCTCAGTGCGATACGGCGAGCTTTGTCTATATGCCAATGCTCGAAGAAACCGGACACATGCCGACCGAAAAGTATGCGCATGCGCCAGAAATTTTAGCGCACTGCCAAAACATTGGACGCCAATACGGATTATATGAGGAGGCATTATTTCATACCGAGGTCACTGATCTTCGCTGGTTGGAAGAGGAGCAAGTGTGGCAAATCCAAACCCAGCGAGGTGATTGCTTTACGAGTCAATTTGTTGGCCTCGGCACCGGTCCACTCCACGTCCCTAAACTACCGGGTATTCCTGGCCTGGCTGACTTTAAAGGTCATGCTTTTCATACGAGCCGATGGGATTACGATTATACTGGCGGCGACCCCAAAGGTGCAGCGCTCACCAAACTGCAAGACAAACGAGTTGCTATCATTGGTACGGGCGCTACCAGTGTCCAGTGCGTTCCGCATTTGGCGAGGCATTGCGAATCACTGTACGTCTTTCAACGAACGCCTTCGTCCGTGGATGTTCGTAATAATCAGCCCACCGACCCTGACTGGTTTAAAACCATTGCCACCCCGGGATGGCAACAGCGCTGGCTGGAAAACTTTACTGCCAACCAAACCGGTGGCCTGGCCGAGGAAGATCTGGTGATGGATGGCTGGACTGATCTCTCCCGGAGAATTCGCGAGCGCATCCAGTCATTACCCGAAGCAGCCCGAACCCCCGCGGACATGATGGCCGCTTGGGAAGAATCTGATTTTCAGAAAATGAATGACATCAGGCGTCGAGTTGATGATGTCGTTAATGATGCTGCTACAGCAGATGCCCTTAAGGCCTGGTATCGACAGCTGTGCAAGCGGCCCTGCTTTCACGATGAGTATCTTGAAGCGTTTAACCAACCCGGCACCCAGTTAGTCGACACCGATGGTCAAGGCGTTGAACAAATTACTGAGAAGGGTTTGATCTGCGGAGGCATTGAATATGAAGTCGACTGCATCATCTACGCTTCGGGTTTTGAGGTAGGCACCGAATATCAACGTCGATCCGGATTCGATCTTACTGGCCGAGCTGGACAAACACTGAGCGACTACTGGCGAGATGGCATGAGGACCAAGCATGGTACGCATGTCCACGGCTTTCCGAACGCGTTTATTGTTCAACCTACCCAAGGCGCCAACCTGATCTCTAATGTGCCCCATAATTTGACCGAGTCAGGTCGCACAATCGCGGCCATTGTCCGCCAAGCCATCGATCATCACGCCCAAGAGGTCGAGGTTACAGAAGAAGCCGAGAAGGCCTGGTTATCCCTGTTACTGCAAGGACCTGGCCGGATGATTGGCGCCCAAGACTGCACGCCAGGGTACTACAACAACGAGGGCCAGACACCCCGCCCAGGAGCGAAGTACAACGTTGGCTATCCCCATGGGGCAACCGCTTATTTTGAATACCTCAAAGGTTGGCGGTTGTCGGGGGAATTTGAGGGACTCACATTTACGCCCAAACGATCAGAGTCAAGTTGAGTTTGAGGCCGACCTTCTGGCGTTGTCCTCCGCCATTACCGTCAGGCCTTGGGCTTTTAACTTCGCTTAAACTTCCGCTTCGATGAGCGTTACCCGCTGGAGCCTGAATAAAAAGCCGCTAAAGACGAACTGAAGCGCGTTGAGCGCGAGGGCTGTCGAAAGACAAGCGATCGCAACTTGGCATCACGTCTGACTGCGCGCGGATACGCCAAAAAAACCCTGACTGATGCCGATCTCAACCTGGCTAAGCCTGGAAAGCTCTGAAGCCCTGAGGCTTCCTCCACCATCGCCCTTCCCCACATCGCCCCCTCCCCACAACGCAAGGTTCACAGCTGAGTGAGATTTGGACCCGATCCAAGAGCCCTCGCTTACCAGGAGACATCGAGAGCTTAACCGAATTTTACGAATGTCACTTTTT
>Ga0222718_10005177_pt1 | contig 10639 bp, 7 predicted proteins | sample C33_27DmetaG_FD_165045 | JGI IMG/M metagenome (GOLD analysis project Ga0222718, IMG submission 165045) | Estuarine water microbial communities from San Francisco Bay, California, United States - C33_27D | ecosystem: Environmental > Aquatic > Marine > Unclassified | place: USA: California... | reverse complement strand
ACATTGTTAGGGGCAGACCAAAATGGTTCTAAAGCTTGGTGGTATTCAGAAGAAGCAGTAGCAGCAGAAAAAAAGTTTTTAGCCGACCGACACCAATCTGGTTTTATTAGTCCGCTTAATATGGAAGGTCCTATCAGCAAAGTGGGCGGCGAAAGATGTATTAAAAACTTTAATGGTAAACAATATTTTTCTAGTTATAGCTGGGAACGCTTAGAAGAGATGGTTCCAGAAATGACAAAATTTGTATCTTCTAATTTATTTCAGGTACTAAAGGTAAATTTATAAAATGGCATCAACAGACGCACAGTTTCAGTCATTAACTTTTGTTCCAGGTTTTCACAGAGAGTCTACTCAGTACGCTGAAGAAGGTAAGTGGTTTGATGGTAATCGTGTGCGCTTTCGTGAAGGCAAGCCTGAAAATTTAAGAGGCTATGAAAAGTTTTCTGACGAACATCTTGATGGTATAGCCCGTGATATGCTTAGCTGGTCAGACAATGAAAGTCGTCCTTATATTGGTGTAGGTACTAATACTTTTTTATATGCTATTCAGAACCAAACACAATATGATATTACTCCTATTGTTTGCGCTGTGTCAGTATCAGGAAACTTTGAGACATATACAAACAAAACGCTTGTTAGAGTAAGCGTTAATAACTTTATTGTTAGTACTACAGACAGGGTTGAGTTTTCTGGTGTCGCTACTATTGGCGGCAACTTAAATATTAATGGTATTTCCACAGTTGTTAGTATCTCAGGTACAACTAGTTTTTATATTGATGCTGGTACAACGGCTTCTTCTGCTTCTGTTGACCAAGGTTCTGCTGGTAATATTAGTTTCTTTTTACAAACTCAACAATCTAATGCTATTCAAGGATTAGGTTATGGTGCTGGTATTTATAATGCTGGCGTGTCTGTATCAGGCGCAAGAGCATGGAATCAACCAGCAGCAGAAAGCGCCATTACATTTTTGCCTGCTATGTGGCAATTAGACAACTGGGGTGAAGACCTTATGGCTTTACGTAGAGGAGGTCAAGTTTATATTGCAGATATTGACGCATCTCTTGTTCCTACACGTGCTGTACTTATTAGTGCATCACCAACAGCTACAACCTTCTTGGTATCTCCTAACGATAGACATGTTATTTGTTATGGCGCTAGAGAATTTGCGACAACAGTAGGTGCAGGTATAAACCCAATGCTTGTACGTTGGTCAGACCAAGAAGACTATACAAATTGGACACCTAGCTTGACAACAACATCTGGTGAAGTAGTGCTTGCAGAAGGCTCAAGAATTATTGGAGCTAATCGTTCACGTAATGCTATTAATATTTGGACAGACAGGGCTATGTATACACAGTCTTTTGTAGGTCCTCCGTTTATTTTTAACTTTACTCAGGTTGGTTCTAACTGTGGCCTTATTGGGCAACACGCTTCGATTGATTATGATGGTATATCTTTTTGGATGGGCGACCAAAACTTTTATGCGTTTGATGGCCGTGTACAAACATTACCTTGTCCTATTAGACGTAAGATTTTTGAAAACTTTAATACAACAAATAGAGAAAAAGTATATGCAGGTATTAATTCAGAGTTTAAAGAAATAATTTGGTTGTATCCCTTAGAAGATAGCACTGAACCTAATGCTTATGTTATTTATAATGTGGAAGAAAGAACATGGGTATATGGTAAGTTATTTGCTGATGGTGTTGTGACTACGTTTAATGATAAAGTTATTTATCCAAATACTTTAACAACTGGATATACTTCTGTTACAGAAAGTTTTTATATTTTTGATAATGAACCAGCAGAAATTTATACAGGAGATGGACAGCCTCTTACTTCTTTCCTTCAGTCTGCTTCTTTTGATTTAGATAAAGGCAAAAGCTTAATGTTTATGGATAAAATTATTCCAGACTATTCTTTTGATTCTGGAGAGACTATTAATCTTGAGCTTACATTTAGAGATTATCCAAACAGTTCTCCCAAAACAAAAGGACCATTTACAATTTCTCAAAATACTACTAAGGTAGATTTAAGGGCAAGAGGTCGGCAAGCTAGTATTAAACTATCTGCTACAAACTCAGGCGGTTGGCGTTGGGGTGATGTACGTATTGCTGTACAGCCTGATGGAGATAGATAATGGCTACTTATCCTGGATTACCGAAGTATACAGAGATTACTACAGTTCAACAACTAGAAGGTATTGTTCGTACGTTCGTAAATGAATTAACAAGAGAATTGGATTTAGAAGACCAGAAACAAACTAATGCTCCTTCTACTAAAGTATATACTGTAACTAGTGTAACAGAGATTGGTAGACCTTCCGCAGGAGATGTAGCTTATTCTACAAGTTCAAGTAAGTTTAGAGGGTATACAACAACAGCAACAGGATGGGTAGATTTTAATTAAGGTCTGGTATATCCACGTAATATATAGTATAATAAAGAAAATTAAAAGGAACATACACTATGGCATATGGACAAAATATGAAAGCACCAATGGCAGGTATTACTGGCCTCGCTGCCCTTAAGGGTAGGCAGGGGGATAATACTTTGGTTCATGTTAACCCAATGGAACTTAAAGCTTTAGATAACATGGCTCCAGGTGGTCTTACACGTAATCCATATACAGGTTTGCCTGAAGCCTTTAAACTTAAAGACCTTCTTCCTGCCCTTGGTGCAATTGCTGGCGGTATGTTTCTTGGTCCCGTGATGGGACTTAGTGGGGCTTTAGGAGCAGGGGTGGGTTCAGGTCTTGGCGCTGCCGCTGGTACTGCTGCTGCAGGGGGTAACAGAGAAGAGATTCTTGGCTCTGGTCTTATGTCTGGCGCAACAGCAGGTCTTGGTTCTTATTTGTCAGGTGCTGGTAAAACTGTTGAAGGCGTTACACAAGAAGGTATTTCAAAAGGACTAGTTGATTCTGGTGGTGTAGCTACAGAGGGTCAAATGTTACAGGCTAAAGAAATGGGAGAGGCCGCAAGATTAGGAGCAATTAGAAAAGGTATACCTACAGAAGCAGCAGTAAAAAGTATGGGTGCTTTTGAAAAAGGACTTAGAAATGTAGGTGGTCTTGGTGGGGCGGCAACTACAGGTTTAGCTGCAATGGCTCCTATGATGGGACCAGAGATTCCTAAAGAAGAACCCGTGGGGCCAGCAGTAGGCCAAGACTTTAAGGCAGAGCAAACAGCCAGCCGAGAAGATATTGATAAATATATTAGGCAAGGTGGTGTCATGCCTCGTTTCTTTAATACAGGTTTTGTACAAGCAGAAGAGGGAGGTCAAATTGCTACCGCACCTATGTTCTCTGGCATGGTAGAAGGCAGGGGTGATGGTATGTCTGATGAAGTACCTTTTGAAGTAGTAGGTGACCCAGAAATTGACACAGCAATGTTAAGTCCAGATGAGTATGTTATGGACGCATATACAGTAGCGGCACTTGGTAACGGTTCGTCCGATGCAGGTGCTGAAAAATTAGACGCATTTAGGAAAGAGTTGAGAGAAAAAGTATACGGTAAAAAGGAGCAGCCTAAAGAAATAGATGGTGCTAAAGAACTTAGTAAACTTGCTTAATGAACCAAGAGTATTATCAGGTGCATCCACAAGATGTACATCAAAACTGGGAATTGTTTGAAGCTTTAATTTATAAAGCAATGACAAAGACCCAACAAGAAGAATACAGCCTACAGGGTTGTTATACTAGATTAACAAACAATCAATGGCAGTTGTTTGTAATATTAAAAGAAGGTGAGCTTGAATCTATTATAGTTACTTCGGTACTCCCTTTTGATATATGTTGTTATTTAAATCCTATGTTTATTACTGGAGTGGGCAACAACAAAGTAGATTTAGATTACATGCAAAAGTGTCTTGAAGAAATTGCTGTTAAATTTAAATGCGATAAGATTATAGGTGGCGGCAGAAAAGGATGGAAAAAAGTTTTAAGTAAATTTGGATACAAAGACCTTAACTTGGTGGTAAAACAATTATGATTACATTTGAAAAGAAAAGTAAATACGGCGACTTTAATGACACACTGGGAATGTCTATCGACACTGGTAATAAGTGGCTTAATAAAAAATTAAATGTTAACTTATGTTACGGTAAAGGTGGCGGCGGTGGTGGCAGTCAACCACAGGATGTACCAAAGACCCTTCAGCCGTATGTCAAAGACGTTTTAGGAAAAGCTAAAGGATTATACGGAAGCTATCAGCGTTTCCAAGGATACCCTGGTGAACGTATTGTAGGTTTTAGTCCGCAAGAACAGGCTGCTATGGGCGGCATCGAAGGTTTGGTAGGGCGTGGTATTTCTGCAACGCCTGGACTAACTGACGCATCTACTTACTACGCTCCCGCTTTAGGCTTACTAGGTCGTTCAGGCTCTTTGGGAGCAAGAGCAGTTGAAGATATTGGCGCAGAAGAAATTATGGGTCGTATGTCTCCATATCAACAAGCCGTTACGGACATTGCAAAAAGAAAAGCCGTAGAAGAAGCCAAACAATACATGACTGAGCTTGGTGGACAAGCTGCTAGAACTGGTGGCTTTGGTGGCTCACGTCAAGCGATTCTTGAAGGAATGGCAGCAGGAGACTTAGGCCAAAGACTTACTGATATTCAAACTACTGGTTCTCAAGCTGCTTATCAAGACGCCCTTAGAGCAGCTGAAGCTCAACGTGCAAGGCTTTCTGGTGGGGCTACACAGGCAGGTGCATTGTCTCAAGCATTTGGTGGTCTTGGTCAACAGGCTCTTGGTCAAGGATACAGAGAACAGGGTTATCTTTCTGGTGTTGGAGAGCAGCAACGTGGTATGCAACAACAACGTGCAGACCTTGCCTATCAACAGTTTGTTGAAGAGAGAGAGTTTCCTTCTACACAGCTTCAAAAATACTCATCACTTATTCAAGGCTTTCCTTTTCAGTTTAGTCAAGCACCGCAACAACCTAGTGCTTTCCAGACAGCTGCAGGTGGCATTGCCACTCTAGGCGGGTTGGGTCGTGGTCTTGGCTTCTTTAACAAAGGCGGTGACATTGGCAAGGGTGGTTTAGCTGGTATTGTTAATAAACAAGAAGGCGGTTCTATTAGCGATTTAATAAAACAAATAGAACAAGAAGAGGACGAAGAAAAAAAATCAGAGTTAATTAACGAGGTTTTAATTAGAACAGGCTCAACAAATAACAGGCAACAAAGACCTGCTGCAGCGCTAAAAGAAAGGTTCTTGCCTTATTCTGAATCAGATAGCCCACTATCAGCGTTTGCTAAAACAGTGGGAAGAAATGCTATAGAAATTAGAAGTCTTCCATCAACATTGGGTTATCTAGGAGAAGGTGTTGTCGAAGGTTTAACTACACCAAAAAATATATTAGCCTTACAGGACCAAAAAAGAAAGTTAACTCCTTTATCTGATGATGCTTTTGATGCGGCGTCTGCTTTAGAAACTGCAATTGGAAAAGGAACAATAACTCCTGCTCAAGCACAAACTGTAAATCTAAGAGACATAACTTCTGATGATTTACAAGCTGCACAAAATATTGCGTCTACTCCTGCAGTTACTCCTACGGATGCTGCAACCACACCTGCGGCTAGTGCAGCTGAAACAATGGAAGAAAGATTAAAAAGATTAATGGCTGGTTCTGCATTTGACAGAGAAGCTAGAGAAAAACAATTGAAGTCTGAGCAGGGTTTTGCTTTGGCTAACATGGGGCTTGGTATTTTTTCTGCAGACCCATCAAGGGGACCTTTGGCAGCTATTGGTCAGGGCGTTCAACAAGGTATGCAACAACTTATGCAAGCCAGAAAAGAATTAGCAGGATTGGATAAAGAAGAAAGAGAAGCAGAGCTAGCAGAATTTACAAAAGAACTTGGTCTAAGTAAAATTATTAAAGACTTAGATTCTTCAAAAGCCGCAGCACTTCCTTCTGCTGCAAGAAGAGAGGAGCTTGTAGCATCAGTCTTTAGGGGTAGCCCTGAAGCAGCAAGAACGCCACAATATGCCGAAGCTATTGAAGAGGCTAACCAAATTGCTTTGATTAAAGCGGAGCGAGTATTTACAAGAAGCAACATTGACCCAGATAGCAATGAAGCAGCTAATATTATGGATGAAATACTACAAGAAGAATACCGTAAAATTCCAAAGGGAGGCACAGCTTTAAAACCAGGCGGAACTAATCAAGACGATTTGCTAAAAAAGTCTAAGTAAAGGTAAGCATATGGCATTAAGCATACGTTCTCAAACATTTCAAGATTTATCTCAAAGTATTGATAGTGCAATTGATGCTGGTGAAATAACATCTAAAGAAGATATTCGTTCTTTTGTTTCCGCTAGAGACATTGACTTCAATGAATACAGGGCTGCAAGAGGAGAGTATAAAGCTGCATTAGATGAAGGTTTAACAGATGCTGATTTGACGGCTCGAACCTTTTTACCTGGTAGAATTGGTGGTAGAGTTCTTGGTGAAGCAGGCAGAGGTTTAACTAACTTTGCTGATATGTTGTTGCCAGAAGAAGCATCAGAAGGTTTTTCTAGAATTGCAGAAAACATAGGGCAAGCTCTTCCAGAGGATGTAAAAAAACTTGGTGGAGAAATTTTTGACCCATACCACGGCGAAGGAATTATTGCAGGTGGTGAAGAAATTATAGGCACTATTGGTTCTTATCTTGTTCCCTACACAGGGATTATGAAAGTAGGAGCGGCTGCTGGTCGTGTTGGTGGTATTACTAATGCTGGACAAAGAGCCTTGCTTAAGAAAACTCTTAAGCCTATGGACAAAAAGAGTAGAAAAGAATACATTAATAAAGTTAGACAACAAGCTATTGATAGCGAGCCTGTTAGAAGATTAGCTTCTGCTGCTGGTAAGGGTACAGCTTTTGCTGCTGGTACAACTATGGTTGAATCTCCCGATGAAAACATTGTAAATATTTTACAAGATGTTTTCCCAGAGTCCACTAAATATTTAGACCGTCTTGCAATAGACCCAGAAGATTCTGAGGCCTCTCAATACCTCCAATCTTTTATTAATAATTTGGGGCTGTCTGCTGTCTTTTCTCCTATAGCTTTAGCGTCTGCATATAAAAAACCACTAGCAGCTGGTGTAGCTGCAGTTACAGGACCAGCCGCAGCAGCACTTAAAAAGTTGCCTTTATTAGATAAGCTACCTGCTTTTCCTGCTGCATTTTCTTCTAGGCTTGGAACTGATGACACTACCCTTGCATTAATTCAAGCAAACTCAAAAGCTGCTGAAGCAGGTATGCTACGTGCCGAAGGATTAGCTTCTGATTTAGCACGAGCAGTTAAGAAAGAATACGGAAAAAAAGATACAAAAATTGTTGATACAATTAATGATGCTTTTGAAAATAAAGAAATTTTAAATTCTCTTAAGCCAGAGACAAGAAAAATTGTTTCTGAAATGAGAGAGAATATGACTAAGCTTAGTGGTGAAACTATAAAAGGAACAAAGGGCGAACTTACCAATAAAATAAATGAAAATTTAGATGTATATGTAACTAGAAGTTATGATTTTTTTGATGACCCTGCTTATAAAAAACAAATCACTAAAAAGTTTGAAAAGTTTATGCTAAAAGGTGAAGACCCTGATGGGGTATTTACTTCTGCTGTAGACGCCATTGCTAAAACAGCACCCGAAGGAACAGATGATGTTGCTGGTTATGCCCTTAATCAATTGTCCAGATTAATCGGCGGCAAAAGCAATGAAGATGCTGCAGGATTTTTAGGCGGGTTGCTTCAACATTCTAGTAGAATTATAAGCACTAAAAGCGGAACAAAAAGAGCAGACCTTCCACAAAGTGTTAGAGATTTATTGGGTGAAGTTAAAGACCCTTACAAAAACTATGTTAAGACAATGACCAATCTATCAAGAATTACTTCTGAACAACGATTCTTAAAAGACATGGCTCAACATTTAGAAACAAAAGGTCTTGCTACTAGAGTAGCTAAAACAGGTACAAAACAAAGGTTTAGCTTGGATGATGTAGGTGTTGAAAGATTAGGTAAAGTTTTTGGTAGGTCGCCTGTTTCTAAAGACCAAGTGGTTAACCCATTAGAAGGGCTTTATACTACTGATGTATATCGGAAAGCTATTAGAGAAGGACTTAACTCTATGGACCCAGCTGGTCCTGTAATGTCTCAGTTTATGAAAGCAAAAGGTATTTCACAAGCTTTTAAAACTGCATACAGTCCTGTTACTTGGGGCCGTAACATAATGGGTAATGGCTTTTTAATGGTAGCTAATGGTTTTATTTCGCCTAAAGGTTTTGGTCCAGCTTTAAAAGCAACTGCATCTAAACTTAGAGGTAAGACAAACAAAGAACTGGCTGACCAATACGCAGAATATGTAGAGCTTGGTGTTGCTAATAGTGGTGTTAATGTAGGTGTAATTAAAAGAAACTTAAATCAATTTGCAAAAGACCCCGATGCAGCTATTGAGAATACAATTAAAAGCAGCAACAAATTAAGTAGAACAAATCAAAAAGTATTAGACATATATCAATCACAAGATGACTTGTTTAAAATTGCACACTTTGAAAAAACTTTAGACTATATAAAGCGTTCTCCTAAATATAAAAATCTTTCACTAGCTGAAAAGAAACAGGTTGCTGCTCAAAGAACTAGAGACTTGATGCCTAACTACGCATTAGTCCCTAAAGCTTTTAAAAGTTTAAGAGGTGGTTTTGTCAGTGACTTCTTGTCCTTCCCTGCAGAAATGGTAAGGGTTACCAAGAACATTGCAAAGTATAGTTTACAAGATATAGCAAGCGGTGATGCTGTTCTTGCTGCAGAGGGAGCTAAACGTCTAGCAGGTATGACAGCTGTAGGAGTAGCAGGTGACGCACTATCTGATTTTTCCGCAGATATGGCAGGCATTACATCAGAACAAAAAGAAGCACTAGATGCTATTGGTGCTGACTTTGAGTATGGGCAAAACAAAATTTACTTAAGTGGTATTGATGAAGATAAGAACGGTAGAAAGGGAGTTGATTATTTAAACTTAGGTTATATTGACCCATTCTCTTATTTAAAAACCATGGCAAAAGGAAGCCATGAGTTAATTTTCTCTGGTATTATTAATGATGAGTTGACTCAGCCACAACTAGAAAAGCTTGCGCTAGGTACATTAGATAAGGCTGTTGGTCCTTTCTTGTCTCCTTCTATGATTACAGAAGCCTTGATGCAATCAATAGGTAAAGGCAGAACGGGCGCTACGTTAGGTGAAGATGTTGTTGGTTTAAATTTAGCAGAAAGACTTGAGCCTGTCATTGATGTCTTTACACCAGGCATTGTAGACTTTATTCAGAAAAGACTTGAATATGAGAGAAGCATGGAGAAGGTGGGTGATGGTGTTTTTCCTAGAGGAGAAGCAATAAAAAGAGGATACGCTACTTTTAAAGAAGGAGAAGTAGATGCTCCTGCGTTTGTTGGTTTAAAAAGACAGCGGTTAGATTTGACTGCAGGTACTAGATTTAATATCAACCCTATTCTTAAAGAGATACAGCAAGCTGGAAGCCAACTTGAATACGAGCTAACAGACCCAAACTTAACAGACCCAGCACGTATCAATGAGCTTTATGAGGATGCACAAAAAAGAAAACTTAAAGCATCACAAAAATTAAAATCTATTTTAGATGAATACAAAACTGTTTATGGAGATTCTTTTGAAACAGAATTGTTTAGGGGTTTGTCAATGGATGGTAGCTTTGATGTAAACAGAAACACCACAAATGCAATAGCAGAATCTTTAGGTAATATGTTTGTACCTTATGATTTAAAACCAAAGCCAGGATATGAAATGTTATCACAAGCTCCTATAGATTATGATGCTTTAATGCAAATTAGAAATACCTATGGTAGCTTGCCTATCTTTCAAGAAGAAGAAGAATGAAGTATAATAGAGAACAACTAATCGAACAACTAGTAGACCATGAGGGGTTAGAGTTAAATGTATACAAAGATAGTCTTGGGATTGAAACAATTGGTATTGGTCGTAACCTCGTGGACAGAGGCATTACAAAAGAAGAAGCCTATTACCTCTGCAATAACGACATTGGCATCGTTGAGTTGGAACTTGTGGCTGAGTTTCCTATTGTTAGCGACCTTGATGCTGTTCGTCAGCGGGTGGTTATTGATATGGCTTTTAACATTGGTGTCCCTCGTCTTACGGGGTTTAAGAAAATGTGGGCAGCAATTCACTGCGGTGATTATGAAGAAGCTGCGTTAGAAATGATGGACAGTAAATGGGCAAGACAAGTAGGCAGACGTGCTAAAAAGTTGTCGTTAATGATGAAAACAGGAGTAGAATAATGAGCAAGATTTCTTCAGTTACAAAGACAGGTGCGTCAGAGCCTTTTGAATTACAGGTAGCACGTGGTCAAATTCAAGGTCACTCAGTACAGAATGTCTTTGGGTATAATGTTAGTGTATCTACTGGCACTTTTGTTCCTGTTTGGGAGCTGCCTCAAGCCTACACATACCCTACTTCTGCCCTTACTATGACAATAACTACAAACGTAACTGCTGATGTAGGTAACAATGTTGTAATTACAGGGCTTGATTCTAATTATGATGTTATCTCAGAAGTAGTACCTGTTAATTTAACTGCAACTGCAACGGCTACTACACAACAGTTCTTTAG
>Ga0222718_10005176_pt1 | contig 10640 bp, 13 predicted proteins | sample C33_27DmetaG_FD_165045 | JGI IMG/M metagenome (GOLD analysis project Ga0222718, IMG submission 165045) | Estuarine water microbial communities from San Francisco Bay, California, United States - C33_27D | ecosystem: Environmental > Aquatic > Marine > Unclassified | place: USA: California... | reverse complement strand
ACCGGCTCGAGGGCCTCGATGCGCTCGATCCTGCGCAGCGCATCGGTACACGAAATGAACTGATTCGCGCTGAGGTCCAGGTTCGCCCCGGTCGGCATCATTTCGATGAAGCGGACATGCCAGGGGCGCTCCCGGGTGATCTCCGCGAAGTCCTCGATCTCGTCGTCATTCTGACCTCGGATGAGGACGACATTGATCTTGATGGGCGCAAAACCGGCAGCCTCGGCGGCATCCAGCCCTTCCATGATCTTCGGGAAGGACCCTGGGCGCCGTGCGATGGCATCGACGCGGTCCGGCCGGAGCGAGTCGAGCGAGACGTTCAAGCGCTGAATACCAGCCTCACGGAGCGCCTCAGCATGCTCCGCCAGGAGTACGGCATTCGTCGACAGCGATAAATCTTCGATCTCGGGCACGGCGGAGATCATCCGCACCAAGTCCGACAGGTCTCGCCGAACCAGAGGCTCACCACCGGTGATCCGCACCCTTTTCAGCCCCATGCCGGCCATCGTCCGGACTATCTGGGCGATCTCCTCATAGCTGAGGAGTTCCTCCCGCTTCAGCCACGGCAGGCCCTCCATGGGCATGCAATAGACGCAGCGCAGGTTGCACTTGTCCGTCACCGAGATCCGCAGGTACTCGACCCGCCGCCCGAACTGATCGATCATGCCGTCCGTCTGGATCGCGCTGTCCATTGGCGTCATCTCGTCTTCCTGGGTCACGTGGAGGTTCGCGCCTTGGTGACGCCCCCTGTAGCTGTGCCTGTCCCCGGCGGTACCACGCCTCCGACCCAACGGTCGGACCCATCCATATAATGTTCCTTTTTCCAGACGGGAAGACGCTTCTTGATCTCCTCGATCACGTAGCGCGCAGCGTCGAACGACTGCGCCCGATGGGGGCTGGAGACCGCGATGGCCACAGAGACCTCGCCGATGTCGAGTTCTCCGGTACGATGCTCGACCGCTACGCGATCGGTCCTCAGCTGTTCGGCTGCTTCTCGCGCGATCTCACCGAGTTCCTTCTGAGCCATTTCGAGATACGCGTCGTAGCGCATACCGGACACGGGCCGCCCGTCAGCATGGTTTCTCACGACACCGACGAAAAGGAGCGCAGCGCCGTCCTCATCCGAGCCCACCCGAGACAGAACTGCACCAGGGTCAATCACGTCCGGCCCGACCGAGCAATGAATTACGGAGGCGTCGCCCATGCCATCAGCCTCCCGCGACCGGCGGAATAAAGGCAATTTCGTCACCCTGGCCGAGCGGTTCGTCCATCATCGCATAGGTCTGGTTCACCGCAATGGCTGGCTCTTCGGGCAGTGCGTCGAAGGGGGCGCCTCTGCTCCTCAGTTCCTTGACCAGGTCCCCCACGGTCGCGCCTTCAACGAGCTCGACCGAGAGCACGGACGCCCCCACAAGCTCACGGTAGGAAGCGAAGAAGAGTGTGTTGACGGAGAGCGGCACGTGGACCAACGGGGTAACGAGACGATCGACGGAACCGAACCGCCCCGATGAAGCAGAGGCGGTTCAGGTTGCTAGACATAGGGCGACCCCTGAACGGCCGTCAACGTTCCCTATCGGTCGGACCGGATCAGCCCGGAAACAACAAGCCCGGCAGCGGCTCATCGAGTGACGTCGGATATCCTGGCCACGCCATCGAGTCCCCGTTCCCTCCACGCCTCCTTGCGGGAGGTCCGTTGCCACCCCTCAGTGAGCGGATCCTTTGACCAAGATCCTCGCGGAGCGACTGGAGTTGGAGCACCTGTATCGGGCTCAGAACCTCGAGGAGCGCCTCCTGCTCGAGGGCGAACAGCTGAGCCTCTTCGGCGCGAAGCTCGATCATTCTGGCGAGAAGCCGCTGGGCCTCCGCATCGTCTTCTCCCCCCTCGAGCATGAGAGCCTCAACCCTCCGCCGGACAGCCGTCTCGGCCCTACCCAGCTCACGGCGCCGGCCGTCGAACCCGCGAACCACGGCCGAAAGCGCTTCAGCCTGAGCGTCGTCCAGCTCGAGCCGTTCCTGGATCATACGAGCCATCTGTCGACGAACCCGCTGTTCCATCTCCTGGCGGTTTTGCGGTCGACCGCCGCGATTCTGGGCCTCACCGTGCGCGGGTAACACAACCAACGCGGTCATCAGCGCCAGAGTGACTCGGAATCCGAGAGGTACCGTCTTCATCATCCCGCTCCCTGGCTCGTGAGCTCTTCCAGCAATTCCATCAACGCTTCGTCGGAAAGCCCATCGAAAGACGGCTCCCCGGCCAGCAGACCATCATCGCTCAGCCAGAGCTCGCCTTCCTCGGCTTCCGACGCAAAGTCCGGCACGGAGCCGTCGATCGTCACCGGCCGGTCCGTCGATACTCCGATCCCCAGCGCCAAGGCTGCAACGGCAGCTGCCGAAATGCCCCACCAGGGACGGCGCGTCGATCGACGCGATGTCCGCACAGACGTCGTCACCTGATCGACGAGTGTAGCCGGCACTGCAGGCGGCGCGGCGAGCAGTATCTGGATCAACTCAAGTTCCGCTCGGCACTCGGCACAGTTCGGCAGATGCGCCGCCACGACATTGCGTGCGCCGACGTCCAGCCGTCCAGCTGCAAAGTCCGGGAGATACTCCCGAATCGTCCCACAATCTGTCTGGCTCATACCATCAACTCCCTCAGCCGGCGGATGCCGTGAAAGTAGTTTACCCTCGCTGCACCTTCAGTTGACCCGATCATGTCAGCGATCTCGCGAAAGCTGAGCCCTTCGTCGACCCGCAACGAGACCGAGAGACGCTGCTTCTCCGGCAGCGTCTCGAGCAACGCCCGAGCCCTGGAGGATTCCTGTCCGTTCACCGCCTGCTCGGCAGGATCGGGATCATCGACCGCGATCGGACCTACGTCATCGATTGCGGACTCATTCCAACGGCTGCGCTTGCGTAGCGCTAGTCGGGCCTCGTTTGCCGTAATTGTCATCAACCACGTCCGAAAAGAAGCATCTCCCCGAAAACCGCTCAGAGCGCGGAATGCCTTGATGAAAGCGTCCTGCACCACGTCCTGGGCGGCATCATCCAGCCGCGTGATGGAGCGTGCCACTCGGTAGGCAGACGCATGATGCCGCCGGACTAGTTCATCCAGCGCGTCAGCATCTCCCGAGCGGCCTCGTTCGACCAGCTCACCGTCGGAGACCGCATCGCCCCCTCGTGCATTGTCCGTCACAGATGGTTAGACGCGACAGGGCCCAAAGCGTTAAATGCGAAGACCCGCGTGATCGACACCGCCATGCGGCGGGTCGGTCAGAAACCGACGTCGTCGAGCTTCTCGACTCGGGCGCGCAGATGCTTCGAAGGCTTGAACACCGGAACCGACCTCGACGGAACCTCGACGGAATCTCCGGTGCGCGGGTTCCGGGCCATCCGGGTCTTCCGCTTCCGGACCTTGAACGTGCCAAAACCACGGATCTCGATGTTCTCGCCGTTGGCGAGCGCCAGCTTCACTGCATTGAGGAAGCCATCTACGACGAGTGCGCAGTCCTTCTTGGTGATCCCCGGGCCGATGGCGTCTGCCACCTGCTCCACCAAGTCTGCCTTCGTCATGTTACCTCCAGGAGAGCCCTGCTCGGCGTCCGGTCCGGCAAGCGAAACCAGACGGTAGCGAGGGCGGTGTTCGATCGCAAGGCACGTCGGAGTCGTTGCGGGATAGCGACTTGCGGCACTGCCGGCAAGTTCGATGAGCCCTCGGTCACGCCCCGGCGCGTTCCTCCATCAGGGCGATGAACTCGTCGAAGAGATATCGACTGTCGTGCGGACCCGGTGCTGCCTCGGGATGATACTGCACCGAAATCACAGGGAATTCCCTGTGTCGCACGCCCTCGGCAGTCCCGTCGTACAAGTTCACGTGCGTAAGGCGAAGGCCCGGCGCGCCCGGGATTTCATCACCCTCCCCGGACTCGACGGCGAAGCCGTGGTTCTGGGATGTGATCTCCACGGCCTCACGATCCAGGTTCCGCACGGGGTGGTTACCGCCATGATGCCCGAAGGGCAGCTTGTACGTCCTCGCACCAAACGCTCGACAAATGAGTTGATGCCCGAGGCAGATGCCGAAGATCGGGACGTCCGCTTCCGCCAGAGCCAGGATCGCCTTCTCAGCAGCACCGACCGCCGCCGGGTCTCCCGGCCCATTGGAGACGAACAATCCGTCGGCCTTGGCCGCAAGGATCTCTTCCAACGGGGTCTCAGCCGGGATCACCGTCACCCGACACCCGCGTTCAGCCATCATTCTGGGGGAATGAGCCTTTACACCGAAATCATAAGCCAGAACATGGAAGCGCTCCTCGCCCACCGCCGGCACCTCGTACGGCTCATCCGTAGAGACGCCGCCCGCAAGGTCCAGCCCTTCCATATCGGGCTGTTCCAGAATCTGTGAAAGGAGTTGCTTCGCATCCGTCTCGACCGGGGCGATCGCGCCGCGCATCGCTCCCTGCGACCTGATGTGCCGCGTGAGTGCTCGGGTATCAATCTCGGCGATACCGGTGATACCGTGCTCTCTCAAGTAATCGTCGAGTCCAGCCTCTGCTCTCCAATTCGAGTGCATACGGGACGCTTCACGCACGACAAAGCCAGAGACCTGAGGGACCGGTGACTCGAGATCCTCCCCGTTCACGCCATAATTGCCAATCAACGGGTACGTCATCGTCACCAGTTGTCCGGTATATGAAGGGTCCGTCAGCACCTCCTGATAACCAGACATGGACGTGTTGAAGACTACCTCGCCGAACGCCACGTCCGTAGCGCCCAAAAGCGCACCATCGAAGCGACGTCCGTCCTCGAGCAGGAGATAGGCTGTGCGGTTCAGGGAGGTACTCCTGGCTGGGTCGGGGGCGTGGTGGGACGCTGTGTAAGCGCCTGCTCCGCCCAAAGCTACCTCGGCCAGAAAGGGGGTCAACCGAACCCGCCCGTGGAGGTTACTTTGGCGATCATGGCCACGCTCTACATCCACGCCGACGAATCGTGTCTGGGCAACCAGAACCAGAAGAAATCCAGCCCTGGGGGGGCTGGAGGGCTGGTAGAGGTGTGGAAAGACGGAGCGTGGGAGCGCCGTGACTATTGGCTCTCCGAACCGGATACCACCAATAATCGGATGGCGCTCCACAGCGTGATCGAGCCCCTGACTCTTTTGACGCGTCGCTGTCGGATCGTCTTCACCTCGGACAGTCAGTATCTGGTCAAGGGGATCAATGAATGGCGGCACGGCTGGAAGCGCGCCGGTTGGAAGAGGAAGTCCGGGCAAATCCTAAATCTCGAACTGTGGAAACGAGTCGACGCCCTCGTCGAGCGCCACGATGTGACCGCTCGTTGGGTTCGGGGCCATGACGGTCATCCAGAAAACGAATACGTCGACTTTCTGGCAACGCGAGCGGCTGCGGAGCAGACAAGCTCGGATGGTCTGGCCCTCTCGGGCTTCGGCGAATGGCTCGACGAGCGCCGGGAGAAGGGAGCATTTCTCGACTACATGGAGTTCCAGGCCCCGTCAGAGCGCTACAGCTCCTGAGGCAGGCGATACCGTCGCCTAGGCCTCCTGAATGCGGCGCTCGAAGACGTCGCAGAAGTGCCCAATGAAGGTTTCGCCGACCTCAGACACAGAGAGAGGGCGATCCAGTTCCCGCGCCAGGGAAGTCACGTCGCGGTGCGAAATACCACACGGAACGATGGTGCCGAAGTAGCTGAGATCGGCATCGACGTTCAAGGCGATCCCGTGTGAGGTGATCCAGCCTGACGAGACCCGGATGCCGATCGCCGCCAGCTTCCCTGTCTCGGTCCACACGCCCGTGCCCGCGTCGTCCCGCTCCGATTCGATCCCGTACTCCGCAGCCAGCCTGATGAGTACGGTCTCGAGATCCCGGAGGTAACGGTGCAGGTCTTTGCGGTCAGGCTTCAGATCCAGAATCGGATACGCGACCAGCTGGCCGGGACCGTGATAGGTCACATCCCCGCCCCGCCCAGCTTTATGCAGCTCAATCCCCAGACGGGCACGCTCTGTCTCGTCGACCAGGACATTCGAGACGTCGGTGCTCGATCCCATCGTGATCACGTGTGGATGCTCGAGGAGCACGAGCGTGTCGTGGATCTCCCCCGATCTGCGCCGCTGAACCAGATCGTCCTGGAGTTCCAGGCCTTCCGCGTAGGGCACCCGACCGGCCCGTAGGACCTCCAGTGCCCGAATCTCGCTCATGGGTACATCAAGGCCCCCGAGAGCAACAAGGCTCCGGGGGCCGAGACGTTTCGAAGACGGCGACCGGTCACGCGTCGTTAGGGAAATGCTCCAGCGTTTCCTTGAGGCGTGCCAGGAAGCGAGCTGCATCGGCTCCGTCCACGATCCGGTGATCGTAACCGAGAGAGAAAAGACAACGCTTGCGGATTGCCATCGAGTCCGAGCCGGTATTCGGATCCGTCACCACAACGACCCGCTTCTCGATCGCCCCGAGACCCAGAATGGCAGACGTTCCCTTCGGGATCACCGGCAGACCCACGAGCGTGCCAAGTACGCCGGGGTTCGTGATGGTGAACGTCGCACCCTGAATCTCATCCGGCATCAGCTTCCGATCGCGCGCACGTGTCGCCAGGTCGACGATCTTGTTGCCGATTCCCACAAGTCCGAGGTGATCGGCATCGCGCACGACGGGGACGATCAGACCTGGATTGAGATCGACCGCCATGCCGAGGCTCACATTCCCCCGATAGACGAGGTTATTTCCGGAGATCGTAGCGTTCACTGTCGGAAACTCACGGAGCACGCGAGAGACCGCCCACGCGACGAAGGCCGTGTAGCTCACCCGCGCACCCTGAGCAGCCCAACGCTCCTTGCTCCCTGCCCGTACGACGTCGATGGACGAGAAATCGACCTCGATGAACGAGTGGACATGGGGCGCCACACGCTTGGCGATCACCATGTGCTCAGCCGTCAGGCGACGGATCTTGTCCATCGGCTCGACCGTGTCGGCCGCACGCACCGGGAACTCCGGATGCTGAACCTCGCGGTAAAACCGCGTCCAAAGGTCGGACGGTGCCGAACTCGGCGCCGGCGCGACGGCGGGAGCCGGCGCAGCGGCAGGTGCCGCAGCCGGCACGGGTGGAGCAGCGGCTGCCCCTCCGTGCTCGATGAAGTCGAGAATATCCTGTTTCGTCACGCGTCCGGCGTGACCCGTACCAGATACAGCCTGGATGTCGACCCCGTGCTCCTCGGCGATCTTGCGCACGACCGGCGTAGACCGGGTTCGCAGACGATCTTCGGCACTCTGAGGACCGTCGGCTGCCACCGCGGCGGCTGGCGCAGGCGCAGCTACCGGTGCCGCGGGCGCAGCTGCAGGAGCGGGTCCGGCAGACTCAGGGATGGACTCAGCGGCCGCGGGGGCCGGCTCCGCCACAGCGGCACCGGCTTCCGTGTCGATGAAGGCGACGATGGTCCCGACTTCGACCGTTTCACCTTCCTGCACCGCGATTTCGACGAGGGTCCCATCCGAAGGGGACGGGATCTCCGCATCTACCTTATCCGTTGAGATCTCGAGAATAGGCTCGTCACGCTCGACCGCATCGCCGACCTGCTTGAGCCACTGTGAGACCGTCCCCTCGGCGATGGACTCACCCATCTGGGGCATCGGGACTTCAATTCGAGCCACGCTCGATCACTCCGTGTTTGTCAGTATGCCGCAAGGTACCGGGCAGCGTTCACGACGTCGCCGGTCTGCGGTAAAAAGTAATCTTCCAGGGATCCCGAGTAAGGCACGGGCGCGTCGATTGCCGTCACCCTCAGAATCGGTCCATCCAGCCACTCGAACGCCTTCTCGCTCACGCGAATCGCGATTTCTCCCGCGATTCCTCCCGTGCGGGTATCCTCGTGCACCACGAGCAGTTTGTTCGTTTTCTTCACGCTCTCGACGATGGCATCTTCGTCGAGCGGCAGGAGCGTACGAAGATCGATGATCTCAACGGACACTCCGTCTTCCGACTCCAGTGTCTCGGCGGCTTCGACGCTCTTGTGCACCATCGCTCCATACGTCACGATCGTGAGGTCGGTACCCTCGCGAACCGTACGTGCCTTGCCCAACGGGATGACATAGTCGTCGTCCGGCAGCACCTCACGAAGTGCGGGAGCTCGGTAGAGTCCTTTGTGCTCTTCAAAGATCACCGGGTTCTCATCGCGAATGGACGCCTTGAGAAGCCCCTTGGCGTCCTTCGCCGTGCTCGGATAAACGATCTTCAATCCCGGCGTGTGAAAGAACGCCATCTCCACGTTTTGGGAGTGGAACGGTCCCCCACGGTTCCCGCCGCCAACCGGGCCGCGGATCACGAGCGGCATCGGGCCGGCGCCACGATAGTTCGACGTCGCGATGTAATTGGTGATCACGTCGTACGCGGGCGAGATGAAGTCCATGAACTGGATCTCGACCACGGGCCGCAATCCCATGTGGGCCGCCCCAGCGGCAGCGCCTGTGAACCCACCCTCTGCGATCGGCGTGTCGATCACACGGTTCTCGCCGAAGTGGGTCAGGAAGTCCCTGGTGACCTTGAACGCGCCGCCGTAGACGCCGATGTCCTCCCCCAACAGGAAGACCGAGTCGTCGCGGGTCATCTCCTCGAAAAGCGCTTCGGAAATCGCTTCGAGCATCGTGACCGGCTCGCCATTCTTGGTCTTGAGAAGGTGCTCCGGAATCTCGCGATCCATCATTCCTCGATCGTTCAGGCCAGGGTCGGGTCGGGGCTGTCCGCCCGGGTCCAGGGATGCGGCGTGGACACGTCCGTATAGACATCGGTGACCGCATCGGGCCCGTCCGGATACGGCTCGCCGATTGCCTCCTCGGCAGCCACGCGGCACGAGTCGAATGCGTCCTGCTCGATCGCGACCAATTCAGCTTCGGACGCCCACTCCTTTTCGAGAAGGCGCGCGCGGTAGAGGTCGAGCGGGTCCTTCTTCTCCCACTTCCGGATCTCAGCCGGGTCCACGTAGTCCTGTGGATCGTGCTGCGCGTGACCCCGACGTCGGAAGTATTTGAGTTCTACCATCCGCGTGCCCTCTCCGGAGCGCACGAGATTGGCTGCGCGCCGAACCGCATCGAAGACAGCAAGCACGTCCGTTCCATCTACGGATTCGGCACCGATACCATACCCCGGGCCCTTCTCCGTGAAGCTGGAAACGCGGGTGTTCTTGGACGTGGGCGTCGAGAACGCCCACTGGTTGTTCTCCACCATGAGGATCATCGGGCAGCGCTGCACCGCGGCAAAGTTCAAGCCTTCGTGCCATGCTCCGGTAGAGGACGCCCCATCCCCGTAAAAGACCATGCCGATCCTCTCCTCCCCGCGCAGGCGAAAGGACAGTGTCATTCCGGCCATGATCTCGATCATGGTCCCCAGTGGAGAAACGGGCCCGACAAAGCCCTTGTCGAAGTCAAACCAGTGTACGTTGGCCTCGCGGCCACGCGTGGGGCCGGTTCCCTTCGCCATATACTGGCGGAAATAGTCGATCAGCTCTCCCCCGAAAAGGAACAGCGCGCCTGCAGCGCGGATCGTGTGGCACAACATGTCGCCCGTGCCATCCGTACGGCGGCGGAGCGCGAACGCAGCACCCACGGCCCCGGCCTCCTGACCGAGGCACCGGTACACACCGCCAGTGACGTGCCCCTGCTTCTGAAGAAGCTCAAGGCGCTCTTCGGCGGCACGCGTCACACAAAGTGCGCGGTAGAGGTCGTGGAGTTCGGTACGACCCAGACCAAAAGCCGAATCAGACACGGCACCCTTCCAGCATACAGGATCGGCGGCCACACCGAGGTCCGCCGGTTCGCGGCTCGTAAGGCAACGTCCCGCTTTCGCGGCTCAAGGGGTCAGTTGCCCTCGTTGCCGGAGTTGCCTTCGGACCCATCCGCTCCAGGCTGGTCAAGACCCGGAAGCACCGGGGCCGGCGCGGTCTGCGCAGCGGGCGCATCCACCTGAATCACGGACTCGGGGACGACCGAGCGGGATGACATGATCGAAAGCACGAGGGCGAGGACCATAAAGGCCGCACCTGCACCCCAGGTCGCACGCGTCAGGACCGTGGTCGCCTGTCGACCGCCCAGGACGCCATCCGCCATCGTGCCGCCACTCCCACCCACAGCCGCGAGACCGCCGCCCTTACCTGCCTGCAGCAGGATCACGACGGAGAGGAAGAGGCCGACAAGCACGAACACGGCCAGCAAAAATCCATACATCGAACAGATTCCCTTCGGAGTAAGACGATAAACGTCGGAGAGGCCGGAAAGGGTGTCAACGGGCCGTTCAGCCCGCTGCCACGGCGATCTCCCGGAAGGAAGCCGCGTCCAGGCTCGCCCCTCCCACGAGTACGCCATCTACGTCCGCAGCAGACATGAGTTCCGCCGCATTCGCCGGCTTGACCGAGCCCCCATAGAGGATCGGTACCGTCGCGGATGGAGCCACGCCCATCGCCTCTGCCAACCGGGCCCGAAGGGTTCCATGCGCCGAGGCGGCGTCCGCCGGTGTCGCGGTTTCGCCGGTACCGATCGCCCAGACCGGCTCGTATGCCACCAGAAAGCGCTCCGCGGCCCGGAGGCTGCCCAGGGCGGCGTCCAGCTGCCGGAGGATCACCGCCTCAACTCGACCAGCCCGGCGCTCCTCGA
>Ga0222718_10005172_pt1 | contig 10641 bp, 12 predicted proteins | sample C33_27DmetaG_FD_165045 | JGI IMG/M metagenome (GOLD analysis project Ga0222718, IMG submission 165045) | Estuarine water microbial communities from San Francisco Bay, California, United States - C33_27D | ecosystem: Environmental > Aquatic > Marine > Unclassified | place: USA: California... | reverse complement strand
AGATTGAGGTAAATCTCTAGCCCACCCATGGCTTCTCATCATCAACATAAGGTGATAAAGTTCTTCATCATCGGTATTAATAAAACCTCCTTCAATAGTACTAAGGTGATGTCCGTAGTACATAGAAAAGAACGATGCTAATCCAAAAGTACCTAAGTGTCTTTCTCCGTACTTTGAACCCATACTTTCACATACGTCTTCAAATAATACAACATCATACTTATTGCATAAATGCACTACTTTATCCATATCAGGAACTAGCCCTAATGGGGATACTAAAATAAGAGCGGCAGGATCTTCTTCTAAAAATATACTTTCTAAATGATTTAAATCACAAGATAGATCTTCTAAGTTACAATCGCATAGGATAGGTTCCATACCTAGAAGCATAGGAGAACTCAAATCGGTAGCCCAACTTAGCCCAGGTATAACGATCTTTTTATTTTTAGTCTTACCGGATTGTAAAAAAGCTGCAAGAGTTAACAGGATAGCTGAAGAACCGGAGTTAACATAAACACTATACTTGGTTCCGAGTTGCTTTGCCCACTTTTCTTCTAATTCTACTGTGAGTTTGTTTTTTGTAAGAATCGGAGTTTCTTCTTGAGTTAGCCATTCTGCTAGAGCTTCAATGTCCTGCTTTTGTATTGTATCGGATACTAACGAAATATTCATGCTAGACTAATTTATATATTATAGGTGACTGAATTGTAGGTGTGTTTTATACCTTCCTCTAATGAGGTAAAATTAAAGTTATCAATTAAGTTCAGGAGTTTTTCTGAGCTTACATCCTTTCTATACTGCCCGTCAGGTTTCGTACTATCGTACTTAATTTTTAAATCTGCTTTACCACATGCTCGTAATGCTGTCTTAGCTATTTCATCTATTGAATAAACTTCTTTAGGAGCAACATTACAGTTTTGAACTATATTCTGTTCTGTAAAAAGTTTAATTATTCTAGCTAAATCTCCACCATACATAAATTGACGGAGCGGCTTACCAGATCCCCAAAGTTCAATTTCTTCATCTGCTTCGTGTATTTTTTTAATAAGAGCAGAAACAAAATGACTATTATGTTCTTCAAACTTATCATATTCTCCATAAAGGTTACAAGGAATTAGATAGCACCACTTCTTGTCATACTGCTTTACGTAGGAATCTATATGAGCTGCCATACATCTTTTAGAGAATCCATATGAAAAGTTAGTAGGAGTAGGAGGTCCGTTAAATAAGACTTTTTCGGCCATAGGGTAACTATCTACTTTGTCAGGGTAGATACATGTACTTAGAACTCCTATTACTTTATCTACGTCAAATTCGTGACATACCTTAAGAAGGTTAGTATTCATTAAAATATTCTCTTCTAGATACTGTACAGGGTAGTTAATATTGTCAAGTATACCTCCTACTCTTGCTGCTAAATGTATAACAGTACTAGGAAGTTCCTTAGAAAATAACTCTCTAATTTCATCTATATTCAAAAGGTTACAGTCTTTAGAGGAAAGGTAAATAGCATCAGGCAAAATATCCTGCAAATGTTTACCCACTAAGCCTGTACCACCCGTAACGATAATTTTACTTATACTCATTTTACTTCTTATTAAATTTTTTTCCACTCTACAGGTACTATATCTTTTGTTTCTAATTTTTTACTAGGTCCAAACCAATAACTCGGAGCTACAACCATTTTTTCCTTATTTAAATTCAACCAAGCTCCCCACCAACTGAAAGACGAATTAGCAATAATGTTATTAGTACACATACTCATGATCCATAAATCCATGTAATCGGGTTCGTTTTTTATAAAAAAGAACTTATCTCCTATAAAGTTACTCCTACACCATTCTATATCGTCACTAAATATAATAAATTTCTCAGTACTATTCAACAATTCTTCAGCTTTTCTATAATATTCTATAGATTGAGGAGGGTGTTTATCTTGTAATCTAACGTAGTCTCCTCTTCTAACGTGTACGGATGTAGTAACATAATTCTTAAGAATCGGGTACTTGTCCTTTATGTACTGTGTTATTATGCTTGGTGGACTAAATAACGGTGCAACTACTTCCCTATCTAAATACTTCTCAGATTGGAAATAGCCGTTTAATAGTACTCCATTCCTGTAAGGAAGTTCCTTAAACGAAAAGTTAGTTTCATTGTATATTTCCGATACATATGGAATTCCTACTTCAATATTACGAAGAACATTTTCTTTATACGAATTAATATCTCCATGTACTTTTTTTGCCTTACTAAAATCAAATAAAGTAGTATCGTTATTTCTGCTAGCCAAAGAAACTGCTGCTCCTATTTGAAACATATAATTACCGAGGCCACCGGCTAAATGACAGCTAACCATTAATACTCCCCAAAATACTATTCCACTTACCAGGCATATCCATAAAGAATTTTCTATTTAGGATATTACTGTAGTCTTCTCTTTGACCTGCACAACTAGGATATATTCCGTAAATTCTATGAAATCTATTAGGTAGATCAGCCCCTGTAGTTATTTTTTTCTGAATCGCGTTGTGATGTAGTTGAGAGAGGTACCAGTAGTCTATATTTTTTCTGCTTTCTCCTTTCCATGTCTTGGGACTGTCCCAGTCAATTGAGCTATAATTCTCTAATATAGTATCGTAAGCATTACTAAATACAATATAAGCGTGTGTTGTTTTAGCGCCTACGATCTCGTATAAATTAGCGTCTACTCTAATATGTTCATGCTTATTAGAAGGTGTAGCGTAAAGGTTACCACCAAGGTATAAAAAACTAGGATTAGCTTGATTTAGTTCTATTTGAGCCATACAGCTTGAAAAATTAGAACGGAATTCTTCTCTGCTAGTACTAAAGTAGATGTCATCTTCAAAAATTAAAACGTTTTTAAAACCTTCCTCTTTTGCTATTTTGATAACTTCGTAATGGGACCTAGTACATCCGCTGATGCCGATTTCATGTTGAATAGCAGGAAATCTATATACATTGTCTATTCCTACTTTGTCTAGTTCTTGTGTTGCAAGTTCTAATCTATCAGGTCGGTTATCTAAGTTAATCAATACTTTCCAGTCAACGTACTGGTCCATCCAATCTGTCATGTCTGTTTTATTGTATAAAAGGTAAGGTTTTAAGAATGTTATACATATGCAAAACTCTGTTTTCTATTAGATATAACTCTTGAAACTTTCTACGGGCATACTCTGTCATCTTTTTTTGCAACCTAGTATAGTTAGATAGTATATAATCTACTTTTTCAGGTACATCGCTATAATCATGTTTACATGCAATGTAGGTCTTACCGTCCTCGTACCACATAGGTTCGCTATCAATGTAACTCATATCTGGTTTTAATAGGATACTCCCGAACATAACTGCTTCTATATCTCTAGGTGCCATTTCCCCGTAACCAAAAGGTGCTAAAATAATTTTACTGTTATACATTTTATTATAGTACTCTTGAGGTGGTAGCTTAACCCCGTTCTCCAAAGATGCTACATTTACTTTTAAATTACGTAAAATATCTATACACGGTTTTCTGTGATTATCGTATGCTTTGCTTTGATGTAGTTCGTGTTCGTACACATCTTTAGAACTTGGATAACTGAATAAAGCAGCAACATCGTACGGTTTTGAGGTATCGTATGGATGCCATTTAGGCTGTACAGTTGATAGCCAATTAGTACCGCTTAGTTTAATTTTATCTGAATGTTTGTCAAAATCCTGTGGTACGTAATCTCCCTCCCCCCAATAATACCTACCGTTAATCCAACCTTTATTATATAAAGAACGATCTTTAAGTAAACTATTTTTTAATAAAAGTAAAGCATTACTTTCCTTAAGTACTTCATAAGTACCTATTAAAGAAGTGGAATCCTGTCCGTCAAACAGATAGTATGGACCTTTTATTGAGTTAAGAAAATTTAACCCTTGGTCTATAGATTCGTTAAGAGAAACTTTTTTATTAGCAATACTCGCCTGTCCTACCCAAGCTAAGTCATAACTATCTCCATCTGTAAAATGTACCCCTATCTCTCGAAATATATCCTGTGCCATAAGATAAGGCCGGAAAGTGGTCTCATTTCTGTGTTTTTCTAGTTCGTATAGTTTTACCTTAATCATTGAGAGTACTATAGTAACTGTTCTGTCTTTCTTGTCGATCTATTTTTTTTGGATGGTATAAACAGTAAGCTTTGCTTGCAGGTAGTTTCGCGTAAGTTTTATGTCCTTCAAGAACTTCATGAACCTTATTCCTCCAACTTATTTCGCCATTGTTTTTATATAGACGCCATTGATAGTCTGGAAAGTTAACATGTCCTTCGTTATTTACTCTCCATCCCCACCTCTTTATATGATCTTCGGTTAAACCTTCAACTGTATTAATTCTAGATATAGCATAGATATCAGAGTCGTTATTTTTTAGAACTTCTGGAAGTAGTTTTAACAGACTATATCCTGGGTATTCGTCTGCGTCTATTTGAAAAATATAATCCTTACTACAGTATTTGGTAAGTTTATTTTTCCATTCGGCAAAATGATCTTGAAATGTATCTGTAATTAAAACTAAACCTTTTACTTCTTCTTCTGTTTTTAAAAAATTTAGTACTTCTTCCGTACCTTTTCTTTGATCAAAAAGAACTACTATCTCATCTTGTTCTGAAATATTTTCATGGAGTATATCTAGTAGCCTTTTAATCTCCTCATATTCATCACAAACTGTTATGGCGTAGCTTATTGAAATCATATTTGATAAAATTCTATGTAATCTAAAGCATCCATGAAATCTTTCTGTCCAAATGGTTTTGCATTAGCCATATCAACTTTATACTGTTGTCCTTCTGGGTATTTACTTTTTTCTTCTTCTAATATACGAACAGCTTTAGCGGCTTTCCAACTCCAATTTCGTTTATCTGTTCCGTCAATGAATACCATTCCTTTCTCCGGGATGGATATTGTAGCCGGAAACCATACTAGTCCTTCTCTCTCTACGGATAGATCTTTGTAAAGGTCTGGGGATACTTCTTCTGTCTGTTCCACTAGATCAGATCCTTTCTGCATTAGAGTTGATGTTGACATTCCGCATCCAAAACAAAGATACGTTGTAACGTCTGCTTCTTCTATTCTTTGTTCGTAGCATGCATTACCACCGCATACTTTACATGTAGTTAAATTATCCATCTATTTTTTTAAGTTTAGGTAATTTAAGTTTAGGAAGCTCTGTTGATGCTTCACCTACCTTTTTTAATTTTGGTAAACTTATGTTAGTTTGAGGTAAGTTCAAGTTTACTTGTTTAGGGAATTCAGGAACCCTTTCATCTAACATTTCTTTTAGTTTTGCAGTCATATGATCAAACGTAAAATTATCTAAGGTATACTTAGTATGTTTACGAGAGATCTTTAAGTAGTCTTTGTATTTTTTAAAAGTATTTTTAAGAGCCTGTCCTACCGAACCGTCGTTAGGTTTAAACCATTGCCCCTGTTCGAGTATCATATTCTTAACAGCAGCAGATTTATGTACGTTTTCTAATTCACCAGAAATTAATACTGTGTAATCTTTATGAAGAAAGTCTAACTGACCGGACCAACCGGAAGCAATAACTGGTTTACCTGTTGTAGTGAACTCAAGTAACGGTCTTCCAAATCCTTCACCCTTGGTAAAGCTAACCATAGCTTTTACTTTAGGATGGTTGTAGAGAAAGTTCATTTCTTCATCGGTAACCTCTCCGTGAAGAAGGTAGATGTTTGGAACTGTACCTTTGACCGATCTTCTAATTTCGTCTATTTTATCTAAAATTGTTTCTCTGTCGATAATCGACGAGCCTACTTGACTAGTCTTAAGGATGAGGGCCGGTGGGTTATTCTTATTCTTGAAGGTCTCTAAAAAGGCTTTGATAGTATATCCTATATTTTTTCTATCATGACCAAATGCACCTTGCATCCAGTGACCAACTACTAGGTAACAGAACGACTCTCTAATATCTGATAGATTAAAATCAGTATCTTTCGTTTCTACTTTACGGTAAGTATTGGTATCTACTCCCTCGAATAGTACCTCCATCGGCTTACCTAATCCAATAGTACCTTTCTGTCCGGTTCTTTTATCTTCAAAGTCGTACTTTGTTTGCTCAAAAACTTCCTTTGAATGTTCACAGGAAGTAAGATTTAGGTCCATATTATTACATCCCTGTAACCAGGAAGCATCACAGATAGTAGTCTCTATACCGGCAGTTACTCCGATATTAAATTTACCTACCCTCTGAAACTCGTTAGGTACGGTAATCTGAATCCATACTTCCGGCTGTTGGGTCATATTAGGTATAATTCTTGACTTTAAATCTAGCTCTTTATGATCGTCAAGGAAGCCGAATCTAGTGTTACCCCATCTCTGTGATAAAAGTTTAACATCCCATTCTGGTTTAGCATTAATAAGTGCTTTAATAAAATCCCGGCTCCTGGCTCCATACCCTGAATATGTATCTACCGGTGAACTAATTACACATTGAATCTTACTCATCTTAATAGTCAAATAAATTATGGGTTATATATTTTCTTGGTCGATCTTCAACCTTATGAATTTCATATCGAGGTCGAGGTTTAAAGGTATTAAAACCTTCATCACAGGCTTCTATAACTCTGTTAGCCATAATCTCGGCAGTAAAGCCGGCTTCTTCGGACATAGCCCATTGACGGCCGGCCATACCTCTCTTCTGTCTTTCTTCCGGACCTAGGTTATATACTAATTCGATTGCTTTAGCAGCATCTTCTATAGTACATCTATCGTCAAAGATGTAAGGAGTTGGAGGAGAGCCAACCAAAGATCTGTTAGACGGGAATACCGGTACTGCCCACTCACCATGCTCTCTTACAGAGCCTAAATGGTTAGAAGGAAACTCTGGTGTAAGTTCCATCCATTTGCCGTCTACTGAGAATCTCATTTGATCTTGCATACCTCCAGTTACGTTAGCAATAATCAGTTTACCGGCCATCATAGCTTCTGTTAGTGACAATCCCCATCCCTCGTTCGTTGACAGAAGTATATTAGCGTCAGCTAGGTTATAGAGAATGTTCATTTGTTCGGTTGAAAGTTTTTCCTTAGAAAAATAAACATTTACGTATTCTGGGTCGCAGAAGGCTTCTTTAACTGCAAAGAGATCGGTTCCGTTTGGATCAATAGGAGCTGTATGCATAACTAGAGCACATCTTTTAGCTTTTTCTTTTCCTACAAGGTCGCAGAAACGTCTGTAAGCTAGGATGGTATCGCCTGGGCTTTTTCTCCGTATATTACGAGAATTAAAAAGTAGTACGAAATCTATTTCTTTCTCGCCAAATATATTATTTTTAAAATCTAAAAAGTCTTTATACTGCTCTGTTTCTTCTGTTATAGGGTAGAAGAATTTAGTATTGATTCCGTGGGGTACATACTTAATGACTTTATGTTTTGCTTCCTCTCCTAATACTATTTCATTTATATTTTTAGTCTGTTTAGAGATAGCCATTAGTACGTCTACAGACCGGTAGTAATTCTTATTGTACAGAGGAGTTGGATAATCGTCCCAAATGTTAAGGTAGAAAATAGGAATCTTACTTCTGATCTCTCTTTCGATTTCAAATAACCAGGTCCAGTATCTAGGATCTGTAAAGATCATGATAGCGTCCGGTTTTTCCATCTTCAAAAGGTTTCTAAGCTTCATTGGATCTCCGTAACCAGAAGAAGGAATAACCTTTACACTCGAATCGTCAATACCGGCAAACTTGTTAACATCAAGAGAAAGATCAAATATCTTTCCTTCTTGGTCATGTTTAACCGCACCACCTAAATTAACCCAGTTAAAGTGGTGAGCTGAACCGATTACGATTTCTTTTCCCATGGTTCCGATACCAGAATGTAATCTAATATCGTCACCTAATAAAAGAATCTTCTTACGTTCTTCTCTTGGTAAATAGCGAAACTTATCTTTCATTAATCTAATTTAATTTTTTCTGTAGTTGTAACTTTCTCTTTAAAATCTTCATCTGTAAGATAAAGAAAAATTGACCTTTCTGCAAGCTTTTGGAAGGTAAAATCTTCGGTAATACAACGGGTTTTAAACCTGTTAAATAACTCCGGGTGTAAACGTACACTCGTTAATTTTTTGTCTTTACTTCTCATAACAATTAATATATATTTATATATTATAAATAGGCTTAAAAATGAATTCCTTCACCACAAAGGTGTAAATTTTTCTTGAAAGGACAGAACCCGCAGGTCCATTTACCTGGGTCTTTTGTATAGTGTTTTTCTTTGTTATAGGTACCGTCCTCGTTAAATACTTCATTGACAAAGTTTTCTAGTCTTGATACCGCCTGAGCTCTTTTTATCTTCCCGGAGGCCGGTTTAAACAGCTGAACAGGCTTAGTTGGAAATTCTGTATCTTGAGGTACTTCTCTTTTAAGAATAAAATACTTTACGTCAATCTTTTTAGGGTCGATATTAAATGTACGAGAAAAGAACTCCTTGTATAAAAGTATCTGAGAGATTTTTATCTCGTCTTTCTTTGCGTAATCACTCCACCCTCTTGTTGAAGTTTTAATATCGTAAATAGTAAACTTGTCAAAGACTTCATCATAAGTTACTAAATCTATATACCCGTTAAAGTATATGTTATCTCGTAATGGATATACAATAGGTACTTCTATACCGGCCAGGTACATTCCTTTCTTCCAGAAGTAATCAGCTCTTCTTCTTTTAAGGAAATCTAATATATCAACTCCTTGAAAGAAAAACTTTTCCAGCTCTTGGGAGTCGGTAAAGTCTTTGCTACCGTTTAAATAAGCTTCCCTTTTAAAGTTCTTTCTTATTCTCTGATCTAAAAGCTCTATTAAGTTCATATCTTGAGCCTTCTTAATAGAAACGGAATACATCACGTCAAGCCATTCCTGTACCGTCTCATGCATTGCCGTTCCAAATAAGGCATGTACCGAGGCCTGGTAGGGGGCTAGCTTACGAACGTAGGTCAAGTACCATTTATGAGGACATTGATAATACTGACTGAATTGAGAGAATGAAACGCTCTTTTCTGTGTCGTAATTTATCTTTTTCTTTTTATGTTCCTGTACCTGACGTACAATTTTAGGAACTGATTTTGGCATGCTCTTCTTTTAGCTTCTCAACGTAACAGGCTGCATCCATTAATTCTTCTTGGAGATGTTGTAACCATTCTAAAAATGTTAGGTCATTTCTTTCCATGGTATGACCGTATTTCTTTTCTCCTTTTTCAGCCCGTTTACGGATCTGTTCTATAACTTGTTCTTCAATTCTACTCATAACTTAATTTATTAAATTTAAAACTAAAAATCAACTAAAGATAAAATATCTTATTTTCATCTCCTTTATTTATCCACCCTTCCTTGCCGTCATCGAATTGAACTCGTCTTTTAGAAGGAGTACTTTGTAGTATTCTAACTACCTTTCTTGTAGAAGGTTCATTTATAGCTTCCTTGTAATTTTCTGCTGCCTCTTTTAATTTTTCATTAGGCTCGGGAGGATTTTTATATGCCTGTACTATAGACTCTATATCTTTTTCAGTTAAGTCAAACTCCCATTCATCATCAAACGAATTCTCAGCTATTTCAGATTGTAATTTATCATCATCTTCATCTTTTATCTGATTTAAAGATTGTTTTAATCTGGATAGGTTTGGTTCTTCGTATAAATGATCGCTATGTGATTCTTCTTCTGCGGCTCTAAAGTATTCTTCCCAATCCTCTCTAGGTTCTTTCTTTCCTTTGGCGATATCAAATGCGTAGTTGGCAGCCAAGACCATACTTACTGCTAAGGGATCAAATACAAATATAATAATTAAAAGAAGTATGTTAATGATTCTATCCATTGAGATACCGGTCAACCCTGATAAGTACTTCAATGGTCCTAATTCGGCTGCTATATCATTGCCAATGTTGGCGTCCAGTATTGCTACCTGGTACTTTTGTAATGAATCTGCTGCTTCAGATCTGTCGGCTTGTACCAGTCGTCTGTTTTCTTCTTCTGATTCTATTCTCTGTTGGGCAAGTCTTAACTCCGTAGTTGAAATAGTATTTCTAAATCCGGTAGCCGAACTTGTATCTCTTACTTGAATGTCTCTGGATTTAGCTTGAGATAATGTTGCAATATTATTAGATATCCTTTCCAGTTCAGTATCATATCTATCAACATCTTCTTGATAAAAATCTCTCTTCTGTTCCAAAAAGGCAATTTGAGTGTCTACTATGGTAGATTTATTAGCCGTCTCTTGATATGCTGCTGATAGAAATCCATAGATGCCCATAGAGGTAATAATAATTAGAACGACTACGGCAGACGTTAAATATGCACGTAAGAGCTTACCTAGACGATCCCAGTACTGGTGAAGAAGAGTGGCGAGTACGAGTTTGGAAGCCTCTAAAGAAGCTGCCATAATTATAACTTCGGTTGATGCACCAGCAAATAATTTACTTAACCCAGTAACAGAATAAAAAGCGGCCGACACAGAAACCGAGAGTGCCGACAGCGCTATTACTGATGGTAGTAAATACTTGCTAAAGTTTTTAAACATATTAAAGTTGAGCTAGGAACCCGTCCCAGTCAAATCCTGCTCCAGGATCGGTCTTACCTTTCCTTTCACCACGAACATC
>Ga0222718_10005170_pt1 | contig 10642 bp, 5 predicted proteins | sample C33_27DmetaG_FD_165045 | JGI IMG/M metagenome (GOLD analysis project Ga0222718, IMG submission 165045) | Estuarine water microbial communities from San Francisco Bay, California, United States - C33_27D | ecosystem: Environmental > Aquatic > Marine > Unclassified | place: USA: California... | reverse complement strand
TCTTTTTCTAAAAAAATATCATCAGCACTTTTTGTATTTAATTGTAAATACTTTGTGTGAAATTCGGGAAGTAATTTTTTAATTAAATAATACCCCCCAACAATAAATACCCCACCAATTATAATTTTTTTTATCACTACAATTTAAAATTATTTCGTGCTTCATACCACTTTATATTCTTTGTTCCATCTTTATTGTAATGAGTTTTTAACTCCTTTTCAATTTTCTGTCTTTGCTTGTTTTTTTTCTCTAAAATTTCATTTACAACCTCATCAGCACTTTTTGTATTTAATTGTAAATACTTTGTGTGAAATTCTGGAAGTAATTTTTTAATTAAAAAATACCCCCCAACAATAAATACCCCACTAATTACAATTTTTTTTATCACTATCTGTTTCGCATTATATTAACCGCACCTAAAGTAGCAACTAATATAACACCCCCAATAAGTAAAGCACCTAATCCACTATTTGATTTTTCTTTAACTGGTTCAGCTTGTACCGATTCGGTTTGTTTTTCTGTTGCTTCTTTTGTTGCTTCCGCTTCTTTTGTTGCTTCCGCTTCTTGTGTTGCTTCCGCTTCTTTCTTCATTTTTTCAGTATGCTTTTTAGCAAAAGATTTTAATTGCTCAACTGCATCAGTAAAGTATTCATTAAGATATTCCTCAATTTCTTGGAGTTTTTCTTTATTTTCATCAGTACCATTTTCATTTACTTCTTTGGTAGCTAATTCAACTTTATTTTGCAAATCTTTTACCGCACTTACTCTTTGACCTAAAATTTTAGGAAGTTCAACTTCTTGCAATCCTAACTCGTTAATTGTGTCTTGAATATTCATATTTATTAATTTAAAATTATTACAAACTTACTAAAATTTTATTTTAAAAGACAATTATATGCCTTAATATATTCTTTAAAAAAATGTTCTATAATTATTTTTCTTTTTTCATCATCATTGTTGCTCTTTTAACTGCATCTTGCCATTTTTCCCCATCCCTACGAATAGCTTTAGCAAGTGTCATAGGGGTTTTACGTTTTTTACGAGTACCCTTATCCATTGTTTTTACACGAGCATACTTTCTTTTACCGCCTTTTTTCTCCATTGATTCGGATTCATTTCTGCGGTCTTTATAGTTTTGCTTTTTAGCAGAACGCTTCCCTTTGGTGTTACCTAATGATTCATCGAGTTTATCATTGTACCCTTGTGTTTTACCACCTTTAGCCATAAATCTAAACTCCTCATTATCGTAAGCATCTTTACTCATTATTGCTAATATACCTTGTTTTGATTTTGGAACTTTTAGTTCTTTTATAGCTTTTTGTTTTGCTTCATACAAACTTTTAGCTTGTACATCTAAACTTTTGCCTTGATATTTTGCTATATATCCACCTTTAGCAAACATAGAAGCATCAAATTTTCTCATTTTGCCACTTGGCATAACTTCTATTATAGTCATATCACTACTATATTCTCTATCATTTTTTAAATCAGCAACATAGTTTATAAGTTCATTATAATCATCAGTTTTATAGTAAACTTGGTCGTAATCTTGTGTTGTTTCATCAAACCCATCAACTAAAGAGTAAACATTTCCACCTTTAGCAAATTCTTCAACCAAAACCAAAGTACCCGCATTTTCCCAATCCCAATAAGAATTATATTTATCAGCAATAGCTTCTAACCTCGCATCTACATACATTGGTTCGTAAAACTCTCCGTAATAATCTGAAAATTCATCGCCTTCTTCTGATGAAAGTTTTATTTGACCTTCTCTCTCATATACTTTAGGTGGTCTTTCAGTAATTTCACTTTGTATTTCTTCAATTTCAGCTATAATTTGTGAATTTTTGTTTCCAGTCATACCACCTTTAGCGAATCTTTCCCCACTAACTTGTTGTGATTTACTTTTCATAGCATCTAATAAGTCAAGTCCAACATTAGGGTTTCCACCTAATCTGTGTGTTCTACCAACAAATCCTTTTATTTTAAAATCAGTTCTAATAAAATTTACATTTCCATTAGGTGTTTCTAAATAAAACTCTCCAAAACCATAGTGTTTTAATTTGGAATTTGGCAATACACTTTGACACATATTTATAAAATTAGAATCTACAAATATTTGACCATCTTGATTTATAGAATAGTGTGCCTTGTTTTCAGTCATACCACCTTTAGCAAATTCTTCTTTTTTAAAATCATAACCTCTTGTTTTTCGATTTTCATATACATTCCGATATCCTCTATAAAGATTAAATTCATTTTCGGCTATATCCTTTTTAGTAAAGTAATCTGAATACTTAACAACATCATCTTTTACTCTAACTAAAGAATTTCTGTAAACTTCATTTCCATCTCTATCTTTGGAAATTGAATGTGTGTAAATTACTAAACCATTGGGTAATTTTTTTTCTTTAATTGTTTTCCAATTTTTTATTTTAGACAATTCTTCTTTCTTTTCTTCCTCTAATTTTTCATTTGTATTATATTTTAATGACCTTTCCACAAGGTGATTTTCTTCACGACTTAATGATTCGTACCAATCACTTGAAACTTCATCGACTAATAATGAAATTGGGTTTGATAAATCTACATTTCCATTATCATATTGAGGATATATTAATGCCTTTTGCACATCAAGTACTGAACCTACTGATGGTAATTCATACATACGATATGGATTTTGCCTTTTAAGTTCTGCTACGCTAATTAACTTCGCATCTGCTGGATATGTAAGATACTCAACAAGACTTTGAAGTGCATCTTTTTCTGTTTTAAATCCATCCCTTCTTTCTCCATTTTCAAAATCTTCCCAATAATATTCGTTTTTAAAGACAGACACCATTCCATCATAACCAACTCTTGTGTTTTCCTCTGTGTCAAGTTCGCTAACACGCTTTTTTAAATCAGCAACTTCCCCACCTTTAGCAAAATTTCTATTTTCAAAATAGTCGATTATATCTTCTTTTTCTTCAAAATTTCTATCTTTTACACCATCATATATCCAAAAGCTATTGCTATCTCTATCAAATTGATAACTTCCAATTTTATTACCATTAAGCATTACCTTACCATCTTCAACAATATAGCCACCTTTAGCGTAATAATCTATTATATCTATCTCCGAAAAATAATCTCTTACTTGTCTATCTATATATTCCATATTACCCTCATACTTCCAAGTATTTTCATATTGCATCATAAGGTCAGACAATTCGGAATAATCTGCTAATTGTTTAGTATATCTTCCATTAGTGGCATCAACAATTAAATTCCCTCTTTCATCATCTCCATAAATAAAATGAGCAACTAAATCTCTTGCATAAGGATATTGGTCGTATTTTTCAACTTCATACAATTCACTTATGGTATCAATCTCCCCACCTTTAGCGAACCTTCCTTGTTCTTCATACCATTCTTGCAAATCATCTTCGCCATATTGGTCTGCAAAATCCATATCATCTTCTCTTAATTGATAAAATTCATCTTTTGCAGATTGTGGGATTGAGCCACCTTTAGCGTACCCGTGTGGTGTAGGATATGCGGGATTGTATGTATTAGCATAGTATTGATGAACTCCTTGTGGCAAAGTACCACCCATAGCGAATAAATCAACTTCATTCATAGTACCAGTTTCGCCTACAAGACCCGCTTGACCGAAATTACTTGGCAACATACCACCATATTCATACTTTTTTAGAAGTGTATCTATTTCTTTTTTAAGCGACAATAAATATTCTTTAGCGTTGGTTTTATCAACCTTTGCTAATTCTTTTGCAGTATCAGTAAATAGTTTTTTATTAGACCTTACCGCCTTTGTAACAAGCGAATCAATTTTTTTCTCAACTTGTTTTTCTGTTTTAGAAGTTTTCTGAATTTTATTTACTTCTTTATCTAATTTTTGAACAACTTTTTTAGTAGCAGTATTTAAAGTTGCTTCCGAGTTTTTTTCAGTAGTACCTTGAATTACTTTGCCCTCTTTTTTAAGTTTGGTTGTACGTTTTTTGGCTTGAACTTTTTGAGTTGTCGCTTTTTTCTTTTGAGTTGCATCACTACTTTTTAATGCTTTGTATTGCTCAATAATTTTTTCACACTCCTCTAAAGTTTTACCAGTACGTTTTTTAATCTCTGCTTTTTTCTTTTCTAAATCAGAGGTTTTGCTTTTAGTAGTTGTTTTTTTCGCAACAACTTTTTTAGCAGTCGTTTTTTTTGGACTGGCTTTTTTAGTTGAGGTTGTTTTTTCCCCACCAAATTTTTCTAAAACTTCTCTTGCAGATTTTTTTTCTTCTTCTGTGCTTTGAGGGTCGTTAATGATAAAGTTAAATAGTTCTTTATCCTCTTTGCTTAATGTTTCCATAACTTATTTTTTATATACTATTTTACAAAATTACAATAAATATTATTTTTAATAACAATATTATTTTTCAAATTCTTTTAATCGTTCTAATGCTTTAACACGCATCGCTAATTTTTTATCTTTAGGTTGGAATACAAGCAATCGTTTAAATGCTTTAATTCTTGTATCAAGGTTTGAAACTTCATTTGTTGCTTTTGGTTTTGGTTCTTTTTTAGCTTTTTGTGTTTTTACATTTTTACCTTCATAACCTTTTTTCTTTGCTATAAATCTTTGTTCTAACTTTTCTCTTTCTTCTTTAGATAGTGATTTATAAGTATCTGTTTTTCTTAAATCAGTTAATGTATCAACAGTTTTTACAAGTTGTTTTTGTGATAAAAGTTTTAAATAATCATTACCAAAATAGTCAGAATTAACACTTTCAAATTCCTTTGCCCTATCTAAATAAGTTGAGGGTTTTCTAATACCCGCTTTTCTCTCGTTGTCAATTCTTTCTTTTATAAGGTTTGCAGATTCTTGCAAATTTTCCTCATTATTTAATGCTTTTTGTTGCACTTCCAAATCAGCAATAATATCTGTGTATTCTTGTATTTTTGTGCTTAACTCATCTAAACTGTTAATTCCTAATGGTCGTAAATTGTTTTTCTCAAAAGTTTCTATCTTTTTGAAAGTTAATGGCATATCAATATTCCAAAACTTAACATACCGACCATAATTATTTTTATCTCTAAATGCTTGAAAATTATCTATACCATTATCTGTTAATCTTTCTTCATAATCTTTTAAATTATTGGAATAATAAGTTACTTTAAAAGCATCATTAAAATCATCCATAGATTTATACACTCTTTCTTGCGTTCCATAAAAAGATTTGTCATCATCATTTTGTTGAAAATTAGCCAAAGCAAATAATTTACTTTTATCTTTAGTAAATGGATTAAATGGCTCTAAATCAACTTTTTTAGCATCTTTAAGTCTAATTTTACTTGATGGAATATCCTCTACAATATCTACTTCAATATCAATATCAAAAGTATTATCTGAATTTACACCATCAACCACACCCTCTTTATCTCCTCTTTTTGTAGAGAATATAACTTTATCGCCTTTTTTAATTTTTTCTTCAAATTTAAAATTGGGTGGATAGGAAAATTTTTGTTCTCTATGAAACTCTACAATTTTTTCAATTAAATCCTTTACATTATAATTTAATAAAGCATTTCTTCCGTTATTCGACATATCTGTCAAATTAAGATTTAATTTATTCAAATCCCTACCCATTTCTCCTTCTCCAACAACTGCATCGTTTAACTCTCCTCTTGTTGCAGTATCGTATTTATCGTATGATGGAGTATTAGCAAATGCTTCTTTTTTCAAAAATGGAAGTGGCACTAAATCTGGTCTAAAAGTTTGAAGATACATATATTGCTGAAATGGTATGCTATCTTCCATACTGCCACCAACACCCAATCTAAAACTACGATTAAGTTCTTTTACCTTATCATATTCATTTACAAAATTTGTTAAAGAATTTTTTTGAATTACATTGTCATTAATTTTCTCATCTAAATCTTTTACTTTATCATCAACTTCTAATTTAGCAAGTGTCAATGGGTCTGTAATCAATTCATATTTTAACTCTGATGGGTTAAAATCTTGGGTATTTAATTCATTCGTTTGCCCATCATAATTCCAAATTTGATTAATTCGTTCAGTTTTTTCTTCTAACTTTTGGAACATAAATATATCCATTGAGTTTTCCATCAATGGTACGACTATTCTAACATTTTCAAATCTATTTCCTTGTCGCCAAATCCTACCCTCTAATTGTGTGTTGTCAGTAGGATTAAAGTCAATATATAAGTTATATAAAGTAGATGCGTAAAATTGTAGGTTCATTCCCTCTCTAATAGAACTACTACCAAATATAAGTTTACACCTATCATTATCAGCAATATTTACATACTCTTGCGTGTCCTCATCAAACTTTCTGCCTAAAAACGCATCTTGAACATCGGATTTATCTTTTTGCTTTTTCTTTCCTATTTTGCTTTCAGTACCAGTAATATAACCAACTTCATTTTCTGAATAACCCAATTCCTTAACTGCATATTCAACTAATAATGGAAAAGCATCTGTTCCAAAATCCATATAAACTACTTGTCCACTTTGTATTAAGTTGTTTTCTTTTTCGTAATTTATAATTGATTTAATACACTCAAAAGTATAAAGCATTTTTGGAGATGCTTCTACAAATTGTTTATATGTAGGATTATCTTTATATCCACTACAAGCGTACAAATAAGGATTTAAAGCTAATTGTCTAAAATATGTAAGACATTGTAAAGACCTAACACCCGCAGATTCATTTGGTGCTTTTTCCTCCAAATTGGATTGATTCAAAGTTTGGTCTGATTCATCTTGCTCACTTGCTTTTGTAAGTCTATCGGCTTTTGCTTTTAATTTTCCATATTTAGTTTCATTCATACTATCTCCTAAACATAAGTCCTCAAAGTCAATACCCGCACCCATAGAATCTTTACCCTTTGCGTATGATTTTAACCTTTCTGATAACATTATTTGTGTTTCAGACATACTTAATGTTGTAGATATTCTATTTTTTTCTGAAACGGAGTAGTTAATACCATTTTTCATTATGTTTCTAAATGGCAACACAATTTTATTTGGTCTTTCAACCAATTTATCTTCATCCTCTCTACTCTTTTTGTCAATCATATTTCTAATAATATTTTGCATAGCAACAACATTATTAAAACCAACAAACACTTGTTTTCTGACTGGTTGAAGTTGAGTGTTTATTGTAAGTTGAGTTTGCATATCAGCAAACGTATCAAAGAAACTTTTTAAAGAATCAAATCCAGTACCTTTTAAGCTATTATAATTTATAAATGATAGCATTGAGTAAATTTCCAATGGACTATTTGTAAAAGGAGTTGCAGTTAATAACAAACAATTTCCAGTTTTCACTTTAGACTGAATATATTGAGTTATAAAAAATAACTTAATTGCCATTTTTGATTGAACACCCCCGCTTATCGAGTAAGGGTGTTTTTCACGACTAACTCTATCAGAATTTTGTTCTCCCTTTGCTTCACCCTTTACACCCGTAAATAGTTTTTTAAAGTTATGTGCTTCATCAACTGCAACAAAATCAAAGTCAGTATTTGGACTGTCAATTTCAACAACCCCACCCTCTTTGGCTTTGCCAATCATTTCCATATACTTTTCTTTTTGCTTTTCTTTTTGTCTTTGAGATAAATTACCATTATCCTCTGATAAAATTGCAGATATACGACTGTAAAATTCCATATTGAAATTATCGCTAAAGCCCATATTATCTAAAGCATCATAGGTGCATATAGAAATAGTTTTATCCTTTATTTGATTTCCTTTGTCTAAAAATGTTTGTTTAGTTTTTTTGTCTTTATTTAAAGACAAATTATATAAAGTATTTACATTATATTGATTCCCTAATATTCCCGTGATTTCTTTGCTAAATTGAGAGTAAACTTGTTTTGGAACAATAATTAAAGGTCGTTTAGTCAAACCAAGTTCCATAGCTTGTGCAATAGTAAAAATACTACACCAAGTTTTACCTATACCAACACCATAAGCAAATAAACAACTTCCTCTCATTAACCAATAAGCAATAGCTTGTCTTTTTTCGGGTCGTATATCATTGGTAACACCCTCGCCAAAATAACGAGTAAACCTAAACCCAATAGGAACTTTTGCAGTATCATATTCAACAGTAGAGTTGTATGTAGTATTCCATTCGATTTCAATTCTACGTCTATCTTCTTCTGATAAGTTTTCAGCTAAAAATTGACCGAATAATCTATCTCCATTTTCTTTTGCGTAACCTTGCATCCTTGTCCAATCCTCTTTAGGAAGGTCTTTAGGTCGGCTTCTTTGGTTATAATAAATTGCAATAATTTGTTGAGCAGACATACCATTTCTATAAACAATACCTCTCTCTTTTGCATCGCTCGGACTTCCAGCATCTCTTAACCAAAGTAAAAAACCCTCTGATAGAGATAGTTTGGAGAATGTGTGCCTTTTATTGTAGCTAACATCTGTTTTGCCAAAGTCAATTTTTTTTAGTTCTCCATATTGGGTATAACTCCCTTGTGCATTAACATCGCCATTTTCAACTGATTTAAACTTACGTTTATTACCACCCCATCGTTCATAAGTATTGTAGCCACTTATTGTAGTTTTTTTTGCAAACTTACTACTTAATAATATCTTTAACCTTAAACTTTCTACTGGGTTGTCAAGGGTTAAGTATTTACTTTTTACTTCAACATATATTTCATTTAGTAATTTCTCTGCAACATTATATGCTTTTTCCCCATATTCCTCAATATACTTTGCTTTTTGGCTTTGAAGTTTAGAGAATTTTTTAGAGATATTGCCACTTAAAAACAAAAATTTAGGTTGCATATCAAAAGTATCAAAGTCAAAAAACAATTCTCCTTTATCAAACATTTCTTTAATGGAAAATAACTCTCTGTATTTAAGAAAACCACCTTGAATTTTTTTACCAGTTTTTCTTTCTAAATATGTAACAAAGGCACATTTTTCAATATCTGTGATACCTTTGTTATAAGTTTTATCTACTTCATCAAACGTATATAAATCATCGTCAAGAGTTCCGCTTTCCTCTGCCTTTTTTAGATTTTCTAAATCTTTTTTATCCTCAACAAGATTAGCTTCGGTTGTTTGTCGTTCTTCGTAAGTTATAGTATTTTCAGTAACTTGTTCTGAACTTTCACTCAAACCAAAATCATTAGCTACCTCAACTCTATAATTAGGGGTTTCAATTTTATCTAAAATATCTTTTTCTCCTTTTAGAACTTGAACTTGTTTACCAAACTTTGATTTTGTTTCTACATAATTACCTAAAACTTTTTCGGGGTTTCGTTCATAAAAATTATCCCAATTATTTTCTTCGGTATCAACTTCACTTAATTCAGCTACAACACCACCATCTGCAAACTCATTATAACTCGTTCCAATAGGTCTTAAACCATAAGGCATATTATCTAATCCAAAATCAAAAGTCCAACCTAAACTTTCTAACTTTTTTTCAAGTTTAAGAGTATCATTATAATCGTCTAATTCTTCAATATCAATAATTATGTTATATATGTTTTCGGGTAGTAAATCATACCTTTCAAAATAATCTATTGAAGGGTCATAAGTAACTAATTCTTCACTATCTACTCTTAACCAACTTTGATTTCTTAAATCTGATTGTGTTATATTTTCCATACTATTCAACTATATAATTTGGGTTAAGTTGTCTTTCCATTTCCATAATTGCAAAACCAACCTTATTGCCACCTTTTATTACCACTTTTAGAACAAAGTCCTCAACTTTTTTATACCCCTCTGGTGTCGATTTAAGATTACACACATAAGGAGTTCTTTTTTCATTACAGAATTTTAAATATTGTGCTAAAATATTTTTAACATCTTTTATAATAATTTCGTTTTCTACTATATCGTTCATAATTATTTTTTTCTTAAAACTATTATTTCACTTTCTACATCGGTTGTATCAAAAACACCTACTGGTAATCTGTACGCATCAACTAAATTTGATTTTTTTCTAATTTCCATTTGACACTTATTTGGATTTTTACTTATTTGGTCTGTGAATCTCACACCACCTAATTGTGTTAATTTACCAATAATAAACACTAATAAACCACCACTTTTTAATAAATCCAAACTTCTAAATATAAAATAATCAATATAGTCCTCTGCTTGGGTGTGTTTTTTTTCTCCCATACCCGCATACAAACCACTATACTTTCCGTAAGGTGGATTTCCTATTACTAAATCACAAAAAGGTTCTACATTATCCCCTACTGACTTGTTTCTATTATTTATAAATAGTTTTTCAAACGATATATTATAAAATTCGTGCATATCGTTATTACCATATAAAACATTACAAATACTATAAGCGTACTTGTCAATGTCGTAACCAATCATTTTTACATTATCGGGTGCATAACCAACAAAATTGCCAGTTGCTACACTTGGTTCTAAACAAGTTTCAATTTTTTGTGTACCTAATTTATGCTTAAAAGCAAGACCCCACATTTTTTGAACAATATCTTTTGGAGTATAATATTCATATAACAAACCCTCTTTTGCACCAAATTTTTCAAGACCACCCATACCACTATAAAGTTGTATAAACTCTTTTTCGTCTATTGAATAATTATTTGCATCATCACCTTTTTCGTCAATAAG
>Ga0222718_10005167_pt1 | contig 10651 bp, 14 predicted proteins | sample C33_27DmetaG_FD_165045 | JGI IMG/M metagenome (GOLD analysis project Ga0222718, IMG submission 165045) | Estuarine water microbial communities from San Francisco Bay, California, United States - C33_27D | ecosystem: Environmental > Aquatic > Marine > Unclassified | place: USA: California... | reverse complement strand
GGCATAAGCCATTTTACATCATTTTAGAGCTTCATCCAAGTCGCAGGGGAAGGTATATTATGTTCAGATTTAATACCTTCTTTCATAGTTAACATAATATCGCCTGAAATAGATAACCTTGGTATATCTTTAATGTTCTTTCCAGTTTCGTGAAACATCATAGATGGAAATATAATTACATTACCTGTCTCTGCAGGATACTCAGCTTTACCATAATTAGTATTATCCCACTCTGTAAAGTATGGATCTCTCTTTGGAATATTTAACCCTACCTTATGTGCATCATCATCTAGTAAAAACAAGTTACCTTGTTCATGAGCTTGTGGGTAATAAACAAAACTAAAGTGGCTACTCATATGCCTATGATAAGATATAAATTGTTCTTTAGTTGATAAGGTAGCCCAAGACTTTGTAATATAAACTTCAAATAAATCTAAATTATATTTTTGTGTAGATAAACAACCTTGTATTACTTTAGATAACTCAGTGTATAATTTATTAAATCTTTTATCTTTGTGTAAGTTATCATCAATAGATTGTAATTCTTTTGGCTTTACATCTGTCGTTGTTGAGTATTGAGAATTGGTTGGAGTAATATCTCTAAGTATTATAGGTACAATTTTTTTATTAATCTCTTCAAATTTTTCTAACTTAGTTATGTAAATTGGATGACCAAACCATTTGGATATATTTGCCATAAGGCACTATACTAATTTACTCGTAAGAATCTATACTTAATTTCTCCGTTACCACCTGCAGCGCCTAATGTCGAACCAGCATCTACTTGAGCAGCTCCACCTCCACCTCCAGAGCCTCTTGTACCTGGATTTGCATTAGTTCCTGCTCCAGTTGAGTTACCTCCTGCTCCTCCAGCGACATTACCATCAAAAGATGTAGCACCATCAGAACCAAGTATTCTACAGTTATCTCCAATACAGTTTCCGTTATTATCCCCTGCTGCACCATTACCAGACTGATTAAATGTTCCAACAGGCCCTGATGTATTTGTTGTTACTGATTTTGTTACTCCATCACTATCTCTAAAATTTCCTGATGTTATGGGTGTTGCTTGTACTGTTGCAGCGCCTGGACTCCCAGCAATATTAGTTCTTAGTGGTCCTTGAACACCACCTCCAGTATACGATGCTGCACCTCCTCCTGTTAACCCAAAAAGACCCCCACTGGTTGAACCTGATATGTTGGTGTCGCCTCCACTTGTGCCTCCTCCTCCACCGGTATAAGCACTCCCAGTATTTGCTGCACTTCCACCTGAACCTATTGAATATGTTATTGTCTCTCCCTCTGTTACAGAATAAATTTGATCAGATACATAAGCACCAGATCCTCCACCTGCTCCAGCAGATTCACCCCCTGCTTTATCGTAATCTGCGCCTCTAGCTCCACCTCCACCTGCTCCAGCTCCCGCTTGAACATGAATTGCGTTTGCACCTTGTGGCACTGTAAAATTTCCTGAACCTGAACTCAATGTTGTATATGAAGTAGCTGTAAAAGCTGCGAATACTAGTTCCCAAGTACCTGATACTTTTGCGTAGATTTCATCTGCTTCTTGCCAAACGCCTGATACTTTTCCGTATGCATTCTCTATCTCTTGGAATGTTCCTGATACTTTGCCATAGGTATTAGCCATTTAAACTCCTATGAATATTTGAACCAAATATCTCCATCACTACCTCCTGATGGGGAAGATGTACTTATTGTAAATTTTCTTTGTAACTTATCAGCCGTTACTGCATCATCAGCAATTTTAGCTGTGCTCACATTTGCATTAGAAATGTTTGTTGTCAAAACAGCATTATCAGCGATGGCTGCACTTACTACTGCATCATCAGCAATTTTTGCACTGGTTACTGCATCATCAGCAATTCCAGCTGTGCCTATTGTACCACCTAATGTATCTAGTGACACTTCATTTAAGTTAGTGCCATCTGCATATGCGGCATAAATTTTTGCTTGATCTAAAGTAAATCCCGTTCCTGACGCAGTTTTAATCGTAAGGTTTGTTGGATTAGTAATTAATCTACAATCAAATATATAAAATTTTTCTATAGAGTCTGGTATTGTAACTGTTGTTGCACTAGATAATGTAATAGTTGCAAATTTAATAACCATATTTCTAGCAGTAGAAATAGATGCGTTACTCATAACTAAAGCTGTAGTAGAACCACTAGATAAAGTTATAGATTCAAAACCTGCTATTGCTTGTTGAACAAGTTCTAGATTTGTATTTGTTTTAGTTCCCCATGTACCGGCATTCTCACCGGTGGCCATTAGTTCTAATTTAAGATCTGATGAATATGTTGATGCCATGGTGACATTATACCTTCAAAAAAGGTTCAAATCAAGACAGACTGATTATACATAACTATACCATCCAGTAATAATATACTTAATCTCATTTTTAGCAGGTATACCCCTGTGTGTAAAACACCATTCTGCAGGCCACACTACTGTTAAACCTTTTTTAGGTTTAACTTTAATTTTTTGGTAAAGCCATTCAGTTTCTCCACCTTTCTCAACATCATTTAAATATGTCATAAAAACTAAATGTCTTTTTATAGTTCCTTCTGTACCACTTTTTTCATAATGAAGCTTTTTGAAACCTCCATTTTTTGGATATTTTTGTATATTAATAGGTTCTATAATAGTCCACTTATGTTGAAGTTTGTCACAAAATTCATATTCTTTTTTATAGTTTTCTATAACTTTATTTAAATGTTTTAGATAGGTTTTAACTATTTTACTTTTGTCATCACTAATAAAAACATCTGTAGAATCTTTTACATTCTTATCTACAGTTTTAATATCACCATAACTTAATATTTTTCCTTGTTGTTTATTTTTATTATTTTCAAAATATTTAATTAAATCATTGCAATTTTTTTTACTTATGTACTCTCCACATAAAAATTGAGAAAATTTAATCATTTTTTTTAATTATAGTTGTCCATTCTAGCTTAACTAATAAATCATCAAATAAAACATCTTTTAAATTATTATTATACATATAATTGTTGAGTTCTTCGTAATCAAATATAACCCATTCTTTCTCTGTTTCAAAAACCATCTTATCAGCATTTGTTTTTAAAAAACCTTTTTTTTCATATTTATTTACTTCTACCTTTTGCATTCCTCTTACATCAAATTTAAATTCTTGATTTGATTTATTTTTTAACATTCCTTTTACATGCCATGATTCAGGTTTATTTGGGTATTCTTTTTTGTCTAAACAATCATTTACAAACCTAATTAAAACAGACATTATTTTTTAAACCATGAAGGTAAACCCAAATGTTTTCTTTTATCAAAAATATTTTCTCTAGCTCCTGGTGTATTTAAATTATTATAATGTAAAAAAACTTGAATACATTCATCACCCTTAAATTTTTTTCTCCAATGCTCTAATTCACAACCAGAATAAACCAGCATGTCACCAGGATTAAGATCTATTTTTATCCCTTTCATACCCGTTTTACCAGATGGTTCTAAATATATAGGCCATAAGTCTCCACCTAAATTCATGGTGGTGGATACTTCGCAACTAAAACGATCTTTATGTCTTTTAAGAATATCACCTTTTTTGTAAATTCTTGCGTAAGTGTATGCGGGTATTAATTTTAATTGTGTTACTTTTTCCATTTTAGGTTGACATTTTAACATCAATGTTTCCATAGCAATATTACTATATTGAGAATATGTATTAGGTATTTGTTCGTCTTTACCTTCATAATGTCCAAGTAAAGTTTCAAAAGGAGAGATGTATCTTTCTTTTATACAAGTATCATAAACTTGTTTTTGCATATTAAAATAATTTGCTAAAAAAATTGCTAGGTCTTTTGAAATTGCTTCTTCAATTACAGTATATTTATTTTTTTTAAACGACATCAATATTTAAATTTATTCTTGTGTTTTCATCAGTCTGATTAACTGAACGGTGTTCCAAGTTTCCATCAAAAATTATCATGGTATTTTCTTTTGATTTTATTTTTGCTCCTTTTTTAAATTCTGTGTAACCATTATTTGTATTGAATGAAAACAAGCATACAGTGTGTTTTTCATCAAAATCAATATGATAAGCTGACTTTATATGCTTTGATCTTTTTGTATATAAATTTAATTTACTTCTCAGTAAATATTTAAAATTTAATTTTCCAATTATAGGGATTAAGATAGAATTAAAATACTCATCACTTAAAACTTTCTTTTTATTAAATAACATATGTGTAAACATAAAATTACTATTATCTGTTTTATCGGCAGTTGTGTTAGAATAGTACCAAGGTAAAGTTAAAAAATTACTTTTTACCTCATTAAACAAATTATTTTCTAAAAAATTTTCAATAACTTTAATTTCCATTTTATCTAAAAGGATAACCTAAATTCCACATAACAAGAGAGTATCTTGCACCATTTGTTACAGGTCTTACTCTATGCCAAACAAAAGAAGGAAAGACAATAATTGATCCTTTTGGTAAAATTTCTTTTGCTTGAATGATATGAGTAAATTCATTGCGTACAGGTGGATCATAATTTCTAAAATCAAATTCTAATTGCCCTCCTTCATACTCCGATCCATCAGTTAACTGACAAGTCATTGAAAGTTTTCTAATTTTTCCATTATCTGGATGATTAGGGTCATCTTTTTTGTAAGGAGCATCCCAACTATCACAATGCCAATCATAATATTGATTTATTTTATATTTAGTAAATTGAATGGACTCAGAGCTATTCCATTCAAAATTCCAACCAGCTCTTTTATTTGCTTCGTGAATATAAGGATGAAGTTCTTTATAGATCCATGCTTCATCAAGCCAAACTAAATCTGAGTTTCTCTTTTTTTTTAAATCTTTAATATCATCAATAGTTAAATTTTTTTTGTCATATCCGCCAGTGGTTCCTATAGTTTCAGTTTTTGACAACCCATACTTTATTATATCGTCACATATTTTAGGGGGGATAGCTTCTTTAAAATACCAATAATAGTTAGTTAAATTCATAAGTTATAGTTTGAACAAAATTTAAATGATCCTGTTGTTCATTTGAAATAATATAAATATTAGTTGAAGGAAACATAATAAATTTGTTATTAGTTAATTCAATATCCCACGATCTTCCTTTTCTTCTATTGTCATCATAAAATATTTTTACAAAACATTTTTCTACATTTACTCCATACAGCATTGTAAAATCTGGAGAATTTTTTAAATCAACAGGATCTACTTCTATTAAAGGTGGTGTTAATGTTTTGGGTTTGTAGGCATTACCCCAATTTTTTTTATTTACAATACTAATATCAAATTCAAGATTAATAAATTCTTTAATATAAGTATTTAATTTATCAAAAGACTTACAAAAAAATTCTTTATTTTGAATTTTTGACTCTAAAATATTTTTTGATAATTCATCTTTATTTATTTCAAAACCTTTAGGCATTTTTATATTACCAAAAAATAAAAGTTGTTCTGAAAGTACAATTTTTTCCATAATGTAAAATATTATATTTTAAATTTTATTTGTCAATGAAGGCATAATCATACCATTGTTTTATTGAAAATTGAGGCCATTGTGCCCACTCTTGTTGCCCATTTAAAGATTTTTGTAAATCTAAGTTAGACATATTTTTTATATAATCTAAATGCATATCTAACAAATTTGTATCAGTTTGTTTCCATAACTTTTTTGCATTTTTCCAAAATTTAGAATTATAGATAGATCCGTTTGCATAATGAAATAAAATAAACTCTTCAATTTGTTTTACATAACTATGAATTATGTTTTCCGTAACAGCTTCATCTACATTATTAAAAATATAATCATAATAAGATTGGTTAGCTTTGATGTAAGTTCCCATAGCTGTAGCTTCTAAGGGTTCTAAAAAAAATAATTTATTTCCATTAAGTAAAACTCTTTTTTCAATAATTGGTTTGTTGGCTATATATTGTTTAAAAGGAAAAACTTTATTAACTTTATCAACACCAAATAATTTTTTAAAGTTTTCCTTTGCTTTATTAACAGATGTAATTTTATCATTAAATAAATACCCTAAAGAAGTTGTGTTTGGTAAAGGTATATAAAAACACCAACCATCAGGAGTTGCTGTGGTTTTTGTCCAAAGAACATCTTTTTCTTTTTTTGGTAAATTAGCCAGTAAAGCACAATTTAAAGGGTTAACTAGGTTAGTATAACCATTAAATGATTTTGGTGTACCTCTACAATCTATAATGTAATCAGAATCTATAGTGTTATAATTTTTAATATTTTCATCTTTTTCTTTAAAATTAATTTTTAAATTTTTACAAACAAAATTTTGAAAGTCTTCTGGGTTGAAATGTAATGCATATTCTCCAATTGGAAACGGGTGAAAAATTTTTCTATTTTTTTTATTCCAATTTTCATACATTATACCTGTTTTTTGTGTGGTAGGAAAATTATGTAAGTAATTTGATCCAAAATTAAGAAACAACCATTTAGGAAAAGTTAAAGTTGTTCCTTGTCCAGTAGGAACTGGTTTTATTTTAGAATCAAAAATTAACTCAATTTCAACTTTAGTATTTAAAAATTTTCTAAAATAAGCAAAATGCATAGCTGAAATACATCCTGCATTACCTCTACCTAAAATTACTATTTTCATAAAAACTTAATTTGTAATTTTTATATTACCTGATACTGATACTCTTTCTCCATCACATGTAAAACCAGTTACATCGTGGTGTAAGCAAGCTGGAAAAATAAATAATTGTCCAACTTTTGGAAAAAAAGAATGAAGATCAAGAAGTTCTTTTCTATTATTTAAAGTATAGGTAAAATTTAAGTATCCAGGTTTTGTATTTCCAGAATGTTTATTATATTCTTCAATTAATTCTTTTGGTATTTTTGTAAATACTACAAAAGATAAATCACTTCCATGTGTATGCATAGGGTTAGATTCAAATTTTGTCATATAATTAACCCAAGAATTAACAAGTTCAAAATCACTTCCTAAACATTTACCAGTGTAATTTTCAAAACCTTTTAAATAACTTTTTATATAGGGGGCTATAATAGGAGACATTTTTTCATGATCTATTTGATATTCATGCTTTATTATACCTGCTAAATTTTCCCTGTAATCTTTATTTTTTTTGCTACACAAATTTTTTATTTCATTTATTTCTTTTTTATTTATATCTGTTTGATATAAAAACGGTCCCCAATGAAAAAATCTGTAATTTATTTCTTTCACTTTTTTATAAAACTACAAACTTGTCTACTAAATCCCAAGTTTGATTATCTTCATTCCAATCATAAAACCATTGATTAGTTTTAGCGTTATTTTGAGATTGCTGTTCTGTTGTTAATTCAGGAGCAGCACCAATTGATGGTTCCCAACTAGCTGTTGTAATATTTTTTACCCAAGATGTAAATGGTTTTTCATACCAAAAAATTTGATTTTCACTATCCCAAGTAAATCCTATACAGGCATAGTTTCCTCTAAATGGAGTCCCTCCTAATGAATGAGTATTTTTAAATGTGTTATATGAAGTTTTAATCCAAAGATGAGCAGGCCAATTGTTATGCGTTTCTAAGTATTGTTGTCCAACTGATTCAGTTTCAATTCCTTCAGAATTAACACAATCTTTATCATCAAGTGTTAAAACTTGTAAAACTATATTTTCTTCTGATATTTTTGCAAAGTGTGCCATATTAATTTTATTGATATTTATACCTTATAATTACGATTCCACTACCACCGTTTCCTCCCGATCCAAAAGTATTGGTCCAATTAGAGCCTCCACCTCCACCTCCTGTTTGAGCAGTACCGGGTGTACTACTGGATCCTGGTCCAGACGGTCCTCCTCCGCCTGCTCCACCAGGTGCATTAGGGTGACCTTCTTGTCCTCCACCTCCTCCTCCACCTCTTGTGGTAGAAGAAGCATTAATAGAACTAGTTGCTCCATTTCCACCTTCACCAGGGGATGGATTACCAGGTTGTCCTGCTTGTGTGGATCCTCCGCCACCTCCAGCTCTGTGACTTCCTGTTCCAAAATGTTGCGGATCACCACCTGGTTGTCCTTGTGGTGGAGATACTGGTGGACTATTTCCAGATCCTCCTCCTGCATTTGTATTTCTTCCGCTACCTCCACCACATCCTCCTGGCTGCCCTACTGTTCCAGGATTTGGTGTGTTAGAGTTACCTCCTTGGCCTCCTCCAGTAGAGGTTATATTTGAAAAACTTGAATTTGAACCTTTGGTTCCTCCAGGAGAAGGTCTAACTTGTCCTCCGCCTCCTCCACTACCCACAGAAATAGGATAGCTTCCTGCGCTTACTGTCAAAGATGGAACTCCGCTTCCTAAAGGGGATCTTGAATAAGCGCCTGCATTTGCACCAGAAGATTCTCTATATCCTCCAGCTCCTCCGCCTCCATTGGCTTCATCAGAACCTCCACCACCTCCTCCAGCAACAACTAGATATTCTACTTGGTCACCATTGGCTTGATTACCAACTGAACTTACACTAAAAGTTCCAGGACCTGTAAATGTATGAATTTTGTAATCGCCAGTAGTGTTTACTGTTCCGCCTGTAGCTGACAAGAAAGTTATATTTTCTGCTGCTCTAAATTGACCGATAGATATTTGACCTGATCCAGGTATCGGACCATTAGGTGCAGGAGCACCTGCAGGTACTAAAGGTCCCCCAGAATAATATTCTGATAAAGAAATAGGATTAGATCCTCCAAATTCATTTTGGATATCATCCATACTTGTATTTGTACTGGGTACTGCCATTTATTCTCCTTTTACCATAATAATTTTTTTAAGCCGCTGTGTCAACTTCAATCCAAGTTGCCTCCGCTCCAATTTCTACTTCAGTCCATATAATATTTCTAACAGTTCCTACTGAAGCTGTCATTTGAATACCTGTAATTTCAGCACTTGCATCAGAAGCAATAACTTGTCCTACGCTCATACTCATTAATTGACCTGTAGCTTCAAAAGTAAAATCTGCAATTCCAGAAGCTTGACCTACAGTCATTACCATGTCATGCTCGGTGACAACTACACTTACATTACCATCACCACTTATAGAGAAAGTACCTAATGAACCATTTAATTGTGATCCTGTAACTGTCGCAATAGCATTACCTTCAGGAGTTTCTTCTCCTATAGCCATAGTCAACTGTGATCCTGTAACATCAACTTCTGTATTTAGATCTACGACTGCAGTTCCAATAGAGGATGCTAATTGTTGTCCAGTTAATGTTTCATTTGCAGTCCCAGTTGTAGTAACAGATCCAATATTAAATGCACCAGCTATACCATCAACAAGTATTTTTTGACCTGTGAAAATACTAATACCTTCACCATTTAAAGTTGAAGTAATTAAATTTCCTGTGACATCTACATTACCTGTACCAACAATGGATACAGAATTTATTTGTGAAGATAGTTGAACACCTGTTACTTCAATAGTAATGTTTGCAGCTCCTGTTGCTGCAAAAGGTGCTTCTGCAAATGCTGTAATTCCAAAAGCCATTTGTTAGGCTCCTGGGTTTTTAAGTAATTCTATTTCTTGTTTAAGTTCTTTGACGGATTCGATTAATAAAGCACATAGTCTTTCATATTTAACCGCTTTAGTTCCATCGTCTCTTGTTGCAACAATTTCAGGTAAAACTTTTTCAACATCTTGTGCAATTACTCCGACTTCTTTTTCATCTTTTAAATGTTTATTTTTTTCTAAAGCTTCTTCAGTCCAATCATAGTACACACCATTTATTTTAGAAACTTTATCCAGAGCACTATCGATGTTTACAATATTTTGTTTTAAATTTTTATCAGAAGTAGAAAATGCTGTTACATCTCCTGTTGCTGTTATAGCACCAGTTACTGCTAAAGTAGATCCATCAAATGTCATGTTTGCTTCTGCGTTCATAGCATCTGTACCGGTTGCAGTTATAACTCTGTTGTTAGAACCATTAGACATGAAGTCTGATACATCAACAGCAATTGTGTCAGCTGCTACATCAATACCTGTACCTGCTCCAACATTTAAAGTAACAGTACCTGAAACTCCACCACCTGTAAGACCGTTACCTGCAGTAACGCCATCGACATCACCAGTTGCTCCAGTTGCAACAGCAGTAATTCTACCATAAGCATCAACAGTAATCGTATCAATTTTAGTTGCGTTAGCTGTATTTCCATAAGTACCAGCACCAATACCACCTGTGTCCATATTAATTGTAACTGTTCCAGAAGTTCCACCACCTGTTAAGTTTGTGCCTGCTGTAACTCCAGTTATATCTCCAACATTTGTTGTATATCCAGCATCATTATTGAAACCTGAGTTATTAATATTTGCTTTAGTTAATTTTTTCTGTGCATTAGCACTATCAACTACAACAAAAAAATCTCCATCAGCGTCTGATGTAGATGTAGTTAATTCTGAAAGATCAACATCTATTTGATCTGCTTGAACATCTATTAAGTTTCCAGCGCCAACATTTAATGTAACATCACCAGAAGATCCACCACCTGTTAAACCTGAACCTGCTGTGACACCAGTGATGTCTCCAGTAGTTGGAGTTTGAAATTCTAAAGCAGTTGCTCCTGCATTTACTGCAAGAACTTGATTCGCAGTTCCGATTGCAGTCAA
>Ga0222718_10005166_pt1 | contig 10651 bp, 23 predicted proteins | sample C33_27DmetaG_FD_165045 | JGI IMG/M metagenome (GOLD analysis project Ga0222718, IMG submission 165045) | Estuarine water microbial communities from San Francisco Bay, California, United States - C33_27D | ecosystem: Environmental > Aquatic > Marine > Unclassified | place: USA: California... | reverse complement strand
GTGCTGCAACCTGCTTGGCTTTTAGCTTGAAAGAACCTAAGCTATATAGTGCCTATATATAGGGCATTTGAGAGCAAGCCCCCAAAAATAGAAAGAAAGAAGGCTTAAGGGCTGGATTTTGTAGGATTTTATATTATAAGCGGTGCTTATATTATTATTTTATTATCTATTTATAGGTCAAAAAAAATATATATCTTTTTAGTTCTGATCTATTGCATTATTAATATATTAATATATAATTATATAAATAACTCAATGAAGGGTTATTAATAATGGAGATTAAAAAATAATGAAATCAACTAAATATTTAACAGAACTGCTAGCCTTTTATTATGCAACTAATGACGTCCAAATACTGGAAGAGATAACAGAATATCTCGGCATTGATTGGGCTGAGTTTGTGGCTAAGTCTGAGATGATGGAATCAAACCTTGAGATATGGAGAGGTTATATAGAGCAAGAGATAAACATAAAAGCATCAAGAAGGGTTTATAAATAATGAATACAAAAAATTTAAAAGCATACCTTTCAGGCGGTGTTGAGAAACATTTAAACGGAACTTTTACAATGTTTGGTTATATAGATAACAAACAGGGGCAAGAGGTTGCATCTCATAAATGTATATATCAAGGCTATACATTAGCAGAAGCAAGAGCAAAATTTAAAACAGAATTGGTTGATATTTTAGAAATGTTAGAAGATGAAAAAATATTTACTCATGATGAATGGTTAATTTTTGATTATCCGCATAAAAGCATAAGCACCAGAGGGGGGCACAATAATGGATTATGAAAACCTAGATAAAGCAACACAAAATAAATTAGATAATATTTATAACAAAGCCATTGAAAAGATGCAGGGTACAGATGCTAAAAAAGATTCTTACACTCTATATAAGGCATTGTGCAAAATTGCCGAGCTTGTGGGGGATGACCCAAGCTTTGAGGTAACGCTCTCACCTCTTGGCGATGGTGTAGAGCCTAGAGCCTATCATGTTATATATGAATCTTTTCCTATTGGTTACTATTGGGGCTCTTCTTTATCTTGGGAGCTTAATTGTAAAAATTATTCTTTAGAGCCTTATTGGGGGTGCGATGTTGCCTTTATTGAGAATTAAAAATAACTATTGCATTATTAATATATTAATATATAATTATATAAATAACTCAATGAGGGGTTATTAATAAGGGAGATAATATGAAAAACTATAAGTTAAATATCACAACTAGAACGCCTAGACGCGTTAGAAATGCAAGGCTTAGAGCTTTGAAATATTGCTTTTATACTACAGGGCTAATAGCCCCCTTAGTGCTTGCCTTGCATATCGTAATGCTTGGGGGTGCATCATGAGTAATACAGCCCCTAAACTAGAAGAGAGAGCCCCAACAATGGGTATGTGGTTCGCTAGCTTAGATGCCTATGTAAGCGGCTCACTGGTTGGCGGTTGGCTTTATCCGTTAGACTATAATTCTTTTGATGAGTTTGCAGAAGCTATTAAAAGAGTAACTAGAAACGCTGATGAAGTGGCGGTTCATGATTATGACGATTGCCCAAATATGGGAGAATATCCAGATCATGAAGAATTATATGATTTAATTCATGCCATAGAAGATTCATATATAGATAATGAAATATTAATTAAATATATGGCTAATCAGCATTATTATTCTGCTGATTTAGTACAGGAAGCGGAGGACTCTTATATAACCACTGCTGATTCTTTTAAAGATTATGCATACCAACTTGCAGAAGATGACATCAATGATATTGTTAATTCTGATGCGGTTCAATTTGTTTTTAATAATTTTGATTATGATGGATATGCTAGGGACTTAGAGCATAGCTTTACTGTAATCGAATTAGATAATTATGATGTTGCAATTTTTAGCCAATAATAAGGGGGATATCATGCAAAATAAAAAGAAACTTATTACCAATATAGGGGGCGTTAGAATAGAAGCATCAAGCCATGAAGAGCTAAAAACTCTTATGGCTTACGCTATCAAATGCCAAGACAATAACAAAGCTGAAGAGCTTAGAAAGCTACAAACTAGGGGGGAATATGAAACTTAATATTAAAAAAGACTTTTCTTTATTGGTTGCTATCAATGAAGCAAAAAAAGCATTAAATGAGTCTAGTATATCAATTGCTTGTCTGCTTGATGATGTTGCAGTAAATGAAAGCTCTGATATTAATCTGGCAGAATTGCAAAAGGATATTGAACATATACAAGATCAAATTACATATCTTGAAAATAATTTTAAAACTATATGGGGGATAATATGAAAACTAAAAAAATAAATGAAATTGGCTTTGATGATCAATACATGGGAGATCATAATGGAGAGTGGGATGCATGGTTTTTATCTGATTTTTTATGCTTGATTAATGGGCGTATTACTTGCACTTCAAAAAATTATATAGAAGCCACAACGGAAGATTATAAAAAGAAAATTTGCTTTTATGCTGATAAAAATAAATTTATTAATTTTATAAATTGGGACGATTTGGATAAATATACTTATACACAAAAAGACTATTTAGCCTTTGAAGGTTTTTGTGCTAAATATGACTTACAGCGTGAGGAATGGAGCGATGACTAAAGAACAATTAAAAGAAGCTATAGAAGATAGGCACAAGCACATAATTATTATGAATATGCTTGATAGTGAATGTTATGTATTAGATGAATTTTTGGAAGATTTGAAAATATTATCTAAAGTGAAAACATTTAAAGAAATTTGCGAAATGAATTCTTTAAATTACAAAGAAGAAATTAAACAATTAAAAAGGGGGGAATGATGCAAATTAAATTATACGGTTATGAAATACAGGAAATGATAAAAGATTATCTTGAAGATAAATACAATTTAAGGATTGATCTTGATAAAAACTGTTTCGATGAACCATCATTTCAATATGTTGAGCCAATTTTTACTTACAAAAAAGACAAAAACGGAAAGCTTAAAAAATGCAAAGATGGTTTCAGGATTATTGATCATAATAAAACTAAGTATGAGACCAAATATGCAGAGCTAAATGATGACTCAAGTATAAGTATTGATATATATTAAAAGTTTAATATATGCGATCTGAAGGGGCTTTTATTAGCCCCTTTTCTTTTGATGTCTCAAAAATTGCTTGTGCAGTTCTTTGTGTAGGTTGTTTTTTATAACCATTTCCCCAACTCTAAAGAAATCAATAAATTTCTTATGTTTAATGAATGGCGTAAAAGCAACTAATAAATTAAGCCCCTCTTTTCCTTTTGTTCCTTGCCTTTCCCAAATTCCGTATCTCTTCGAGCCCTCGCCCTTTGGTACGCCTTGAAACCTTGAGCCTTTCCTGCTTGCTTTTGCGGTCTTATCAATTCTTTTTAATAATCCGCCCTTTGTGTTGAGTTGCAATATATTACCAAATTTGCCCTGCTTGCTTTTTGCATCTCTGGTGGGCGATGGGTAAGAGCTTCTTCTTGCTGGTTCATCATCACCGCTATAAATATAATGTAAAAATTTAGATGCATAATCTTTGACTCTAACTGTCATAGCTAGTTTATTGCTTTTACCTTTGGCAAATTGAGATATGACAACGCTTTTAATTGTTTGGGGTCTTGGTCTATCCAGTTTTTTGTATAGGTGGCTTCTTTCAGCATTTACTATTTTTTCCCCTGTATAGTTCATAGCCTTAGCCATCATCTTGTTAAAATCATTTTTATTTAATTTTTTGTTTAGGTCTTTTCTAACTTGTTTGAGGTTTGATTTTAATGTAACTCGCATATTTTTATTATAAAAGTAAATTTGCCTTAACTAAAACTAAATTTGCCTTAAAACTAAATTTGCCTTAAAACTAAATTTGCCTTAAAACTAAATTTGCCTTAAAAGTAAATTTGCCTTAAAAGTAAATTTGCCTTAAAACTAAATTTGCCTTAATTATAAATTTGCCCAGTGGCTTTTATTATCAAATTTTAAACCATTCTCTTCAGCAACTTTCAAGATAGTCGATTTGCTTTTACCCATAGATACAGATACCTCGTTTAGCGATTTGCCTTTGTCGATTTGCCTTTTAAGAGTTTCAATACTGATTTGCTTTTTTTGTCTTGTCATAGATTCTCATAATGCTCTATAAGTCTATTAAGATACCACGAAGCCTTCTGTAAGTCCTGTATATTATTCTGATGCTTATATTTATGTCTGTGAATATATTTTATTATGCTACCTTCCAGATAGGAAGGGAATGAAGCACCAAGCTGTTGCTTGATATAGTCAATACATTCTAAGCCACCCTCATTGTGATTGTAATGTGGTGGATGGTTTACCATGTCTTTGCTCATTTCATTCTCCTTGTTAATTCATTTCTACATTTCTGTTTAATCTTAGGTTTGGTTGATGGATTATCAATCATGTCCTTCAGTTCTTTAGTGCTGGTGCACTTAGCATAATAGTGGGTAGTGCTCACCCTGCCTGTTTGCCTATCCATTACCTTTTGCGATTTACTTATCTTTATTGGCATCTTTTTTCCTTTTCTTTTTGTTAAATATCTTTTCCCAGTTGTCTTGGTATTGTGTTCCTTTCTCTGGTCTACGTTTGCTACCTTTGCTCATCGTCATCCTCTGTCATGTAATAAAATGCTAATCCCCAGAGAATAATGAATACTGGTATTATCCATATTGGGTTCATTTCTTTTCTATCCTCACAAATTTGCTGCCCTCAAACATTACTGCTAATTCAAGTCGCATATCCATTAGCTCTTTAGGAATACATCTAAGCAATTCTTGTATAGAAATGAAATTTGCCTTTCCTTCGCTTTTGTACATTTGCATTGCTCTTGGAACTTCATAATCTAAATCAGTAACATACCAAATTTGCCCATCCCAATCAAAACAGCGTATGTGAGGTTCAAGTGGTTTGTAGCCCAGAGTTTGCATTTCTTCTTCTAAAGCTGAATATGCTCGATACATCATATCAATCATTTTTGCTGTTTTCACATCATTTCTTTCTAATGCTGCTTCTCTAAAAATTTGCTCGGCTTTCATAAACTTAATTTTAAGATCAACGCTAATCAATCTATCTATTCTTTTTTGATCGCCCCAACTCATATGAAAGTCATTTTTAAACTTCTGATACTCATCAAGAAGTTTTAAAGTTTCATTAGAATATTTAGGTTTTTCTTTAGTTTTCATAGTGTATAAGTCCTGACAATCAGTGGGGGAGTAGGGGTAGTACTACGTACTACTACCCTACCTACCCCATACTTCTTGTTTTTGGGGGAGTTTATTTTACAAACTACCACAACTAACTACCACACTACCCCATCATTGGAATAATGTTCTTAAATTCGTATTTTTGATAGCCATCAATATTATCCAAAGTGTAAATCATGTTCTTTTTAACCATTTGCTTAAATTGATACATAACTTGGTCTTTATCCATGTAAACAGATTCGCCTTTATCATTTTCTTTGAGAAAAACTCTTGATGGATAAAAGTCAGATTGTGTTAAAAATATCTCATGTTCTGGCACGCCTTTTTCAGCAGCCCTTACAGCAGTTTCAGCCTCAAAAGCCATCCAGATTTGCTTTAACAAAAAGGTCATCTTATCCTCGTCATCAAAATTAAACTCAATCTTTTCCAGATAAGCACTGCTAATCTTTTTATCATTAATTGTTACAGAATGATCAACCAATTTAAAAGCCAGTCTAGTATTATGCAGAGAGTCCTTATTTAGTGTCTGCTCAAAGGTTAGATGCATCTCATCATCTGGAGAATTCTTATCTCTAACCACTTTAAACTCATTATCTAATGAAGCTGGTATTACACTTGATCCCCTAGCCCTATCAGCATTGCCATGACCTGTATGATGCACTATTAATACACAGCACTTATAGTCTGCTATTAGCTTATCTAATTTGCTTATAAAAGCCCCAACATCCTCAGAGCTGTTTTCATTGCCACTGAATACACGTTGAAACGTATCTAGCACCAATAAGTTAAGCTCACCATGACTCGCAACAATCATCTCAATCTCTGCTATCAAAGCAGCAAAGTCATTATCATCATTAATTCTTACAGTTCTGTTAGATATATAAAAAGGTGCATCTGCTAATGACTCTCTATCGTCAAGGATGGAACATCTGGAACGTATGCCTCTGAGCCCCTCTCCTGCCACGTAGAGAACGCTAGACTTTTTCTTTACCTTATGTCCGAAGAAATCATTTCCTGCTGCTATAGAGGCTGCCATAGCGATTGCAACAAAGGATTTGCCTGATTTAGGTGCTCCAAAGACACTTACTAAGCTCTCCTGCTCTATAACATCATCAATGAGCCAGTTAGGCTCATCTACTTGCTGGATAATCCTGCTAACAGGTTCAACAAAAAACGCTCCTCTAGGTCTCTCGGCTGGGCTACCTAAAATATAGTCCTCAAGCTCGTCAGAGCTCAAATACAGGTTTAATTCATTTGCTTCATGCAAATCGCCCTTTTCTGGCAAATCTTTATGTGGCTGGCACGTGATGACGTTACAGCCATTTGCCTTTAAGTGCTGACCTATCTCCGCAGCAAAAACCAACCCAGCTTCGTCATTATCTGGGTATATGTAAACCTGCCTACCATAGATGCTTGACCAGTCTGTTTTATCCCAGCCCTTACAGCCACCATGATGACAAGCAACCTGACCAGCATATATCTGCTCGGCTGCTAGGGCTGCTTTCTCGCCTTCCACAAGCAGCACAGGCTTATCTGAGCTTTTGTCTGATAGATACAAAGGCATAAGCCCCTCTGGGCGTTTCATATACCAAAGATCACCACGTTTGCTAAAAGGTGCATATTTGATTTTGCTTCTAGGATGACCCTCTGGAAATCTCAGCACTGCAAAGTCATCAGAGTATTTTAGCTTGATGCTTGCCTGCAACCACAGTTCGACAAATTGATCTCTGGTTAAAGATGGCGATGAAGGTGCTTCTTTTTGGGGGGAGATAAAATGAATGTCGTCAGACATTGCTCCCTCATCGCCAAAACCAAATCGTTTAAGTGTTTCGTTTATATCTTGATCGAAGTGCTTGAGTAGCCACATAGTACCACCACCTTCGTCAAGTTCAAAGCTATAAAATTGTCCTTTCTCGACATTCAAAGCCCATGACTTATGAGTACCCCAGCGAACCTCAGTCGATGTTTCAGACTTAGGTTCGCCAAGTAATTCTAAGCCAACAGCTTTAGCTATTGATGCCCAATCTTCGTTTGTCACTAGAAAGGAATGTCATCTTCAGAGATTTCTGTTTTCTTAACAGGACTATCAGCAACAGGTGCTGCTACATCCTCATCACTAGCCCATGCAGGAATAACAAACTCTGCTGGTCTTGGTTTCCAAGCAACAAACTCAAACTCAGGTACTTCGCTGGAGAAACCAGAATCGAATTTAACACCTCTACAGCCTAAGTATCTAAAGCAAGGCAACTGACCTTCGTTAGCTGCTTTTTGCATCCAGAACTTCTCACACATGGATTTAAAGCCTTGTAGCTCTCCCCATGCTGCTCGTTCCCATTGCACAACTTGCTTATCACTTGTAAAAGCCCAAACGCTAAAAGCTTTTTTCCAGCCTTCTTTGTTTTCGACTTTACTAAATGGAATATCAGAGAATTCAAACTCATAGCCACCTGAATATCTGCCCAGACCAGTCTGGATAGTATCAGGGTCTAGTAGGATGTATTCCATGTCATAGACATTCTCTCCTATATACCACGCCTTTTCTTTTGCCAAAAACTTAAGATAAGAATTTGACCCATTTCCTTCACCAGAATTTTCTTCAAAAAAATCCATAGCACGCTCCTTTTAAATCAGTGCAAAACTCTGTCTGCACCTTCGTTATATTCTGCTTCAAGACTTTCAATGTTCCTAGTCTTGTAGCTCCAAAAATCACCGACATCGGTGATCCCTAATGCTTCAGCTCCTAACAGATAGTTCTGATACTTGCGAAAGCAAAACTCTTCAAAATCGTCATCAAATATTATGTGCATGATTTAATATTACATCAATGTCATTACACAAGTCATCAACATAGCCAACAATTACGCTTTGATTGCTCAATGGCACACCTTTAAACATTAAAGCTGCTGGTAATACATACCTAGCTTTGTTGCGATTGTATTTATAAATCAACACTGGTATCAATGTGTCTCCAGCACTTTTACAAGCTTGAGCCCACCATTTCTCTTGGGCAAAGGTTGATCCTTTTCCTGCATAACACTTGCACTCAATTGCAAAATTACGCCAATAGATATCAGCCATGCCCTTATTCTGGTATTGATCCAAATTTCTTTTAACAGTCTCATCAAATCCACGTTTCTCACAAAAGTCATTAATTAGCTTAACGATAGTACGCTCAAAAGCTGCACCTTTGTTTCTGGAATTTACCACTGCTCACCATGATCTTGCTCGTACAATCTAACAAGCTGCTCAAAGTCATGGGGTGATTCAGTTCTTTTAACAGAACCATCGTTGTACATAACCTCTCTGGAATCATCGTTAAAAACTATCTCATAGTAACCATCACCATACATAGTGTGCATATAATGAGACTTAATCTTCTGAGACCACTTATCAATCTCATTCTTTAAGGCTTGTAGCTTTATAAGATCAGTGTACTGAGTCATTTCTTTTCAGCTTCAGCTTCACAAATACCCAGCTTAATAAAATGACCAGCAATATCGCCAATGCTTCTTTTGCTATTCTTGACTTTGTATTGCCAAAGTAATTGATGAATGTCTTGATCAACCCAAACAGCTTCTTTAACTGTTCGTTCTGTCAACTTATTTTTTTTATTTTTTAATTCAATTGTCATATCTTAACTCTCCTAGTTAATTGTATAATAAATTTGGGCAGTGGCAAAACTCTCCAAAACTACGCTCCCTTCAAGTCTGCTGCCCCTCGATCCTTAATCCTCACCAGCTTACGTCTAACGCTTCTGGCTTCCTTTGCAGGCGTTACCCTCTCAGGTGTAGCCTTATAATTAATGTAGCCCCAGTCAAGCTGATATGAGCCACAAACAGCCTTCTCATGATTGGCTATCTTTTCCATTAATGCAGTTTGTATGCAGTCCTGTTCTTTTTGTAACTGCTTAATCTCAGCACTGATGTTTTCATGTCTAGCTATAATAGTTGTGTAACTAGCATCCATCTCCAGAACATCTTCAGCCACTGGGATATCTTCAAACATCACATAAGCATCATCAGAAGTTTCAGGATTAAAGTAAGTTTCTGTCTTAACCCTTTTCTGCCAGTCATCAGCTAAAAGCCTTAACTGCTCACTGAAGGCTGGATCACGTTCATAGAAGAAGTATCTAATCTCATTAGCAATATGACTAAAGACCACCAGAACGCCCCAAGAACAACCAGTGATTTCAACTTGAGTTTTTAATTGAATCCAACCACGCCAATCTTCAGGATAATCCTTTGGATAGTCTTTGGTTAATTTGCACTCGATAATGCCTTTACCATTAAGATGCATCGTTGCTCACCACATAAATGCCCTTAGCAGGGTCAGTTTCAATCTCTAAATTATCCGCCATTGCTGTTCCATCTAAAGAGCAATTGACTGGATAGAATGGATGAGTGAAAGCTTCTGGAAACTCAGTCTGCACATCCGTCAGCCCAAGCTTCTTTGCTGCATACCTAATGATGTGCTCCTCAAAGAAGTCTCCTAGCTCCATTGCTGTGTTCTGGTCAAAACTAATATCTTCACCATGCTTGGCTTTGATATGCTCTTGCAACTGACGTTGCCTAGATTTGTATTTGCCCTTGCCCATTGCATTACCAACAGTTGATGCTGATAGCTCATCGTTTTTTGTTAGCTTACCTACCATTTATATCTCCTTTTTTATTAATCAATAATATATTGTGCTATACATTAATATAAATGTAAAGTTATATAATCAATTAATTTCAGAGATAATATTTTGCAGGTTTTTGAGAGCATCGTTGTTTTTCATATGCTCATCAGTGATGGTGATTTGGTTTTTGGTTTGTGGCAGCATGAATACCACGTTCTGATGCCCTAGAGATACCAGAGCGAATAGATCAATGCTGTTACGCTTGTAAGTTCTGTTTTTGGCATGAAGCCCACGCCTTAAATCAAAACGCCAGTTTTGTCTGGCTTTTTCTATCTTGGTTGCAGTTTTAACTTGGCAACGATACAGGCTGAGTTTGTATTCAAAGATGATATCTGCTGAAGCTCCATGAGGTACGATTAAAACTGTCGTAATTTCATCAAGCAAGGACAAGTAGGCTGCTGCTAAATATTCACCAAAATCCCCAACAGATTTAGCACTAGCCATTGGGTCATTCCTTACAGCTTTTCAGTTGCTCCGAATTAAAAAGGGCACGTCTGCCCACCTGTTCAGCATATTTTGAATTGAGAAGTTCATCTCCTGCCTTTTCCCACTCGCCTAGCTCCATGTAACTTCTTGTATGTCTAAATGACATAAATGAATTTATGCCCATATTAAATACTAGGTCTATGCAAACATACTGAGCTGCAATAGGAAACTTACGCCAAGCTATCCAGTGCTTGTCTAGCTTCTTGATGACTGTGCTGATGTCATTGTTAAGCAGATACATGGCTTCTTCTTCTGTGATGCCATTGGTCTCAAGATTCCTACCCACGCC
>Ga0222718_10005165_pt1 | contig 10652 bp, 11 predicted proteins | sample C33_27DmetaG_FD_165045 | JGI IMG/M metagenome (GOLD analysis project Ga0222718, IMG submission 165045) | Estuarine water microbial communities from San Francisco Bay, California, United States - C33_27D | ecosystem: Environmental > Aquatic > Marine > Unclassified | place: USA: California... | reverse complement strand
TGGTAAACCTTGTGGTCGTTCCTCTGGGGAAAAGCGTGGTTACCCTGCCTGTAGACCTAAAGCAGTAGCTAGTAGAATTAGTAAGAAAGAGGCAGCTAAGAAGACTGGGCCTAAGAAAGTTAAGTGGTCAGTGACCGCATCAGGAAGAAATAGGAATGCCTAATGGCAAAGAAAATGTGTCCAAAGTGTAAAGGTAAGGGATGCTCTCATTGTGGGGGTACAGGTTATCATAAAGTAGGGATGGCAAAAGGTGGAGATATGGGAAAGAAACCAATGAATGCTGGTATGGCAGCACTTAAAAAGAAAGCACCAGAAGTAGCAGCTAAGATGGGCTATATGTATGGTGGTATGGCTAAAAAGAAAAAGATGGGTTATGCTCACGGTGGTTTAGCCTGTGGTGCATCTAATAAGCCTTCTCAAGCAGGTACAAGAAAAGTTAAGACCAGCTAATGTCTTTCGTAAATCAAGGTAAACCAGCACGTATTAAGTCTGTTTATGGGCATAATACAGGTACAACTGTAGAGACTGTCTACACTTGTCCTGCTAATTGTGTAGCTGAGGTTACCTTCATTCATATAGTTAATGGTGGTGGTTCTACTAATACTGTTGAAGTAGAGTGGTATGTATTTACGGATACCTACACATCTCATTTTCTTAAGGGTAAGTCTATTAACGCTGGTGATTATGTAACGTTTAATGAAATAGACTTGGTATTACAATCAGGTGATGAGATTAGGGTTACTCCTAGCGTATCTGGTCACATAGATACAATCATTACAGTAACAGAAACCTTTGTGCCTATAGGGTAACGGGTATGCACATTTTATACCTACTATAGCGCTAACAATTATGTATAACTATCTCCGCACACAACATAAGGAGATAGTGCAATGTTTAAGAGCTTACTAACACGTATTCAAGAAAGCCAACAGCGTCGAGCAGACTACTGGGTTTTAAAGAATATGTCTAATAAAGAACTACACGATATGGGTATATCAAGAGGAGAGATATACAATCGTGTTTATGGCATCAAACAGTGAATCTAGTTAAGGAGTTACCCCTTATTCTAAGCCTTACTGTTATAGCTAGTGTATCATCTGGTGATACAGATAGACAAACAGGTAGTGGACTTAGAAGAGGGGGTTCCTACAGTGATAGATCCAGTAACCGCTATAGGTTTGGCAACAACAGCATTTAATACTCTTAAGAAGGGTATTGCAGTTGGAAAAGACCTACAAGATATGGGTAGTCAGCTAACACAGTGGGCTGGTGCTATAAGTGACTTAGATTTTGCTGAACGTCAGAACGCTAAACCGCCTTGGTATAAAACCCTTGGTGGTGGCGTTCAAGCAGAGGCTATGGAGATATTCGCAGCTAAGAAGAAGGCTGAGTCTATGCGAAAGGAGCTAAAGGATTACATCTGTGTGATGTATGGCCCCTCACACTGGGATGAGCTTTTACGTATTGAGGCTGATATAAGAAAACAAAAAAAAGAACACGATCATAAACGAATAGAGATGCAGCGTAAGCTAATAGAATGGGGAGCAGGTTTTGTGTTGTTCCTAGTTATTACGGGTAGTTTTGTTGGTTTAGTTTACTTAAGGACGTTATAATGGCAAGATCACTAACAGAAAAGCAACAGAAGTTTCTAGAGGTTCTCTTTGATGAGGCTAATGGTGATGTTGTAGAAGCTAAAAAGTTAGCTGGTTATGGAGAGAATAGTTCTACTTCTGTTATAGTAGAGTCTCTAAAAGATGAGATAGGTGAAAAGACACGTACTTGGTTTGCTCGTACTGCACCAAAGGCAGCTATGGCAATGACACAAGCATTATACGATCCTACTGAGTTAGGTATTCGTGACAAGATGGCTGCAGCGAAGGACTTGCTTGATCGCGCTGGGCTAGGCAAGGTAGACAAGGTTGATGTCACTTCAGGAGGAGGTGGTATATTTTATTTACCCCCCAAAGAAGGAAAGAACGAGTAGACCTTGCCACAAATTGACTACAAGAGAGACTTAGGTTTTTGGGAGTTACCTAAGCCTAAAAAAGGTAAAGAGAAAGATTGGCACACTATAGCTAGGGTATCTCAAACAATACCCTTTGGTTATGAAATAGACCCCGACAATGATAAGCTATTACTACCTATACCCCACGAATTAGAAGCCCTAGAGTTAGCAAAGAGACACCTAAATCAGTATAGTTACAGAGAAGTAGCTATTTGGTTGACAAAACATACAGATAGGTGTATATCTCATATGGGTTTAAAAAGGCGGGTTGAGATTGACAAAAGACGTAAAAAAGCAGCTATTATTAAACGCAGACTTGCCAAAAGGCTCCAAGAAACCCTCGCGGAAATCGAGAAGCTTGAAAAAGGCAGGGTCGGGGCGTACTCAGAAGAAGAATAGCAAGACAGAGACAGTCACCACTCCCCTTGAAACTGTTCCTGCAGAGGCTAAGGCTCCTGAGTTTGATGTCGAGGCAGCACAGTCGGTAGTGTTCAAGCCAAACCCCGGCCCTCAGACAGAATTTCTAAGCGCCTCTGAGCGTGAAGTTTTGTATGGTGGTAGTGCTGGTGGTGGTAAGTCTTACGCAATGCTTGCTGATCCACTACACGGTTTAAATGATCCTAACTTTAGTGGGTTGTTAGTACGACATACTACAGAAGAACTAAGGGAACTTATACAGAAATCTCAGGAGTTATATCCTCGTGCTATTCCCGGTATTAAATGGTCTGAACGTAAGTCTCAATGGATCTCGCCTAGAGGTGGCAGACTCTGGATGTCATATCTGGATAAGGATATGGACGTTACAAGGTATCAAGGTCAGGCGTTTAACTGGATTGGGTTCGACGAACTTACTCAATGGCCTTCACCTTTCGCTTGGGATTATATGAGGAGTCGCTTGAGATCTGCAAGTTCTATGGAACTAGGTCTGTATATGAGAGCGACTACTAACCCCGGTGGTAGCGGTCACTCTTGGGTTAAAAAGATGTTTATTGACCCATCACCCTACAATAAACCTTTCTGGGCTACTAATATTGAGACAGGCGAAGAGATTAAGTATCCAGCGGGTCACTCCAAGGCTGGACAGTCCTTGTTTAAACGTAGGTTTATACCTGCTAGTCTGTTTGATAACCCATACCTAGCTGAAAGTGGTGACTATGAGGCAATGCTTCTGTCGCTACCAGAGCATCAACGTAAGCAATTACTAGAAGGAAACTGGGATGTTAACGAAGGTGCAGCCTTTCCTGAGTGGAACAGAGCCATACACATCGTTGAGCCTTTTAAAATTCCCTCAAATTGGACTAAGTTTAGAGCTTGCGACTACGGTTACGGAAGTTACACAGGTGTTGTCTGGATTGCTGTATCACCCAGTGAACAGCTTGTTGTCTACAGAGAACTATATTGTTCTAAGGTTACAGCTACTGATCTAGCAGATATGGTACTGGAAGCAGAGGCAGAAGATGGCACAATTAGATATGGTGTTCTGGATAGTTCTCTATGGCACAAGCGTGGTGATACTGGCCCGTCACTGGCTGAACAAATGAATATGAAGGGTTGTCGATGGCGTCCTTCTGATAGATCTAGAGGATCTCGTGTGGCAGGTAAAAACGAGATGCATAGAAGATTACAGGTGGATGAATATACAGAGGAACCTCGTATGGTTTTCTTTTCTACTTGCACCAATACTATAGCACAGTTACCTAGCATACCGCTAGATAAAAGAAACCCTGAAGATGTTGATACAAATGCTGAAGATCACTTGTATGACGCTCTAAGGTATGGTATAATGACAAGACCCAGAAGTTCTATATGGGATTACAACCCTGCAACTCAACGATCAGGGTTTCAAGCCTCTGACCCTAGCTTTGGATATTGAATATGGCAGAACAAGACGAACTTATGTTTGAAACAGATGAAGTTACAGCGGCAGAGGATGCAGAGGATAGCATCTTTGAATCTGTATCAAGTGTTGTATCTTTTGTAAATGAGCGATTTAAACGTGCAGAGGATTCTCGTAGTGGTGATGAGGATCGTTGGCTACGTGCTTACAGAAACTATCGCGGTATTTATGGAACGGATGTTAAGTTTACTGACACTGAAAAGTCTCGTGTATTTGTAAAGGTTACTAAAACAAAAACCCTTGCAGCTTATGGTCAGATTGTAGACGTACTGTTTGGTAATAATAAGTTCCCACTAACTATAGACCCCTCTGTTTTACCAGATGGTGTAGCTGAGTCAGTTCACATAAACATAGATCCTAACGCAGCGCAGGCTGGAGAGGCTTTAACTGGAGTTACTAGAGATGACGCTCCAAAGCCTTATCTTATTGGGCCAGATACAGAATTGCTTCCGGGTGAAACTATTGTAGACTTACAGAAACGTCTTGGCCCATTGACCAATAAGCTTGCACCTGTAAGTGAAAAAGTTGTAGAGGGAGAGGGAACCACCTCTACTACAGTGACCTTTCACCCTGCTATGGTTGCTGCTAAGAAGATGGAAAAGAAAATCCACGATCAACTTATAGAGTCAGGTGCTAATAAACACCTACGTAGTATGGCTTTTGAGATGGCTCTTCTAGGCACTGGTGTTATGAAAGGCCCGTTTGCTGTAGATAAGGAGTATCCTAATTGGAACGAAGAGGGTGAGTATGACCCACTAGTAAAGACTGTACCATCTACAAGTCACGTAAGTGTGTGGAACTTTTACCCTGACCCAGAAGCTACATCTATGGATGATGCAGAGTACGTTGTAGAGCGTCATAAGATGTCTCGTACTGAATTACGTAGTTTAAAACATCGTCCTTACTTTATGAGTGACGCTGTAGAGCTTGCCGTAGATAAAGGCCCAGACTACGATATGAAGTACTGGGAACAAACTATGGAAGACAGTGACACTGAGGCTTCTACAGAGCGCTGGGAAGTACTTGAGTTCTGGGGTTATGTAGACACAGGTTTACTTGAAGAGAATGGTGTGTCTATTCCTAGTGAGTACAAGAACTTAGAAGAGCTTAACTGTAATATCTGGGTTTGTAATGGCGAAGTTCTACGCTTTGTTCTTAATCCTTTCAAGCCATCAACTATACCTTATTATGCAACACCATACGAACATAACCCTTACTCATTCTTTGGGGTAGGTATTGCGGAAAATATGGATGATACGCAAACTCTTATGAATGGGTTTATGCGTATGGCTATTGACAATGCTGCATTATCTGGTAATCTAATCATAGAAGTTGACGAAACTAATTTAGTTCCGGGGCAGGACTTAAGTGTGTATCCCGGGAAAGTGTTTCGGAGACAGGGTGGCGCTCCGGGTCAAGGCATTTTTGGCACAAAGTTTCCCAATGTAGCCCAAGAAAATATGCAACTATTTGATAAGGCTAGGGTTTTAGCGGATGAAAGTACAGGTTTCCCAAGTTTCGCACACGGTCAGACTGGTGTTAGTGGAGTGGGGCGAACTGCTTCTGGCATCTCTATGCTTATGTCTGCAGCTAATGGCAGTATACGAAATGTTGTTAAAAACGTGGATGATTACCTTATACGTCCATTAGGAAAAGCTTTCTTTGCATTTAATATGCAGTTTGACTTTGACTCAGATATTCGTGGTGATCTAGAGGTACGTGCATCTGGTACAGAGAGCTTGATGGCTAATGAGGTACGCTCACAGCGTCTGATGCAGTTCTTACAGGTAGCGCAGAATCCAACACTAGCACCGTTTGCTAAGATGGACTACATTATACGTGAGATTGCTAAGTCTATGGATCTTGATCCTGATAAGGTCACAAATTCTATGCAAGATGCGGCTATACAGGCTGAGATCTTAAAGACCTTCCAAGCTCCACAACAGCCCCCTACAGGGCCAGAAGGCGTTCCAGCACCACAAGGTCAGGCTCCTCAAGGACAAGGCCCACAGGGAGTAGCTGATACGTCAGGTGGCGGTGGTTCACAGATGGGTATTGGTACAGCACCAGCACCGGGGGAACAAGGGTTTACTGGTAATGTCGCTTAAGCAATTTGCAAACAATAAGCAAGCTATGGATGAGTTTAATGAATTACTTGATGAACTTATAGCTACACAACACAGGACTATGGAACAGGCTGGTTCTGTACAAGAGGTGTACTCAGCGCAGGGTGCTATTAGTACTCTAAGACGTTTAAAGCTACTCAAGGAGATAGTGAATGGTTGACTATCGTAAACGTTTATCTGATATGACGCCAGAGGAAAGAGCAGAGGTAGCTCCTTCTGCAGATAACTTTTCTAAAGTGTTTGGTGATAGGACAGAAGAACCTATGTCAGTCACCGCTGCTGATACAGCCGTAAGTTTAGCTACACCAGTAGACTCAGTAGTAGAAGTACAGAAAGAGTTACAAAAAGAAGATCCTGACTATCTAAAGATTGGTATGCTTGCGGGTGTTGAGGCTTTAGGTAGTTTACCTGCTCTTGGGCCTGTAGCAAAGAGTATGATACGTAAGGGTGCAGACTTAGCTAAACAGACTGACACTGCTATAGAGGGTACTACTAACATACCATCTGTTTCTAAAAAAGAAGTATCTCCCTTTGATGTAGAGTATGACTATGACCTTACTCTTAAAATGGAAGATATGATTGATGAATGGGCAAAGGGTAATGTAACCAATGCTAATTTAAGGAAAAACCTTGCTACCCTAGATATTAAACTGCCTTATAGAATTGGCCCTAAAGCAGACCCTAGTAGTCTAGATATACAAATGCCAGACGGTACTATATATAAAGGTACAGGAGATGTACCATCAAAGCCTAGAGTTAATCAAGATATCGCTGGTAATCCTCAATTAGATAATGCTGCATATACCGAAAAAATGTCATCGTTTGATACAGTAGACGATGTTACAGAGTGGAAGGATAATGTCAAAAAGTTTATTAAAGAAAGCCGTGATGTAGACCCTGTTGTTAGAACACCAGAATTAGAAGACGCTGCTCAAAAGTTAATAGATAAAGAAATTACTCGACAGGAATACTTACAGGTAGTTGATAAGAATAAACCCGTTACGGGGTGGGATCAACTTCCTAGAGAACCCTCTACAAAAGCTATGGTTTACTCTCTTAAACCAAATCAGGTAGAAGGTGGTAGTTTTGTACTTTCCCCAGAAGACGCTTCTAATTTAGGTGTAAAGCAATCAAGTCTTTCTGTAGGTGATTTCTTTGATGGTAGATTAGATGTAACAGCTTATAAAGAGTTTGATACGTGGATTGTTGCAGGTGCAAAGCAAGGTGAAAAAGGTCAGCACTATGCTAAAGCTATTCACTATCAAGGTGGTGACGGTAAACCTGTAATACTTTTAAACTCTGATAAACCTAAAAAATATGAAAGTAACATTAAAACAGGCGAGCGCATAGGTTCTGCACAAAAAAACCCTAAAGGCGATATATATGGTAAAACACCTTATGCAGCTATTAGTGGTTACATAAAAGATTTGGATGTAGATAACATACGTAAAGTAGCTGCAGAATTACTAAACGATCCTCAGTGGGTACAGTTAGGTTTTGATCCAAGGAGACAGGGCAACTTCTATGTACGTAAAGAAAAGTCAAACGCACCGCTTCACGCTGTAGCTACATCAGCAGAAGAGGTGATACAAATTGGGCCATTAGTTTTAGCTAAAAACCCTGTATTGAATTTAAACTATCAAGGATATAACAAAGGTGGAATGGCTATGGAAGAACAAACTCAAATGGCCTTTGCGCTGGGCGGTTCTGTAGAAGATGTAGATCCCGTATCAGGTAATGAAGTACCACCGGGATCTCTTCCAGAAGAGGTACGTGATGACATTGACGCAAGGCTTAGTGAGGGTGAATATGTCGTACCCGCTGATGTTGTGCGATTCTTTGGTGTTAAGTTCTTTGAAGACCTACGCAATCAAGCTAAGGCTGGTTTTGAGGATATGGAAGCTAATGGGCGTATTGGTGGTCAACCTGTACCAGAAGAAAACCCTTTACCGTTTGACTTATCTGAGTTACAAGTAGAAGAAGAGCCTGTACAGATGAACGAGGGTGGTTTTCTAGACAGAGATGCTTTAGAGGCAAAGTTTCCTGCTTCCTTTATGGGTTCTGGTAGCCCAGCGCAGGAATGGAAGACCTTTGAAAACGAAGCAGGTTTAACTATTACTATTCGTTACGTTAATGGTCAACCTATGTCACCTATTCCTGCAGGGTATACTGAGGTTGGTGCTAGGTCTGAGCAAGCTCTTGAAGTACCAAGGGGTGATGACAGTGATCCACAGTTTGGTGATCCTAGTAACGCACCAGAGCCTGTTGATTTAAGTAAACTCTCTGAAGACGAGCTTGAAAAAATAGGTGACAAGGCTGCAACTATGGGTACTCTTGAGGAAATAGTCGGTTATGGTACTGGGCCTGCTCTTACTCAAATAATGAGAATGACCAGAGAAGGTAGAGCAGCAAAGGTTAACTCTGAGGTTGCTAGTAGGTTAGCGAGTGGTAAAAATGCTGACGGTACAGATCTAACGGAAAGTCAAATAACTCAGTTAGGAAAGATTTTTGATAAAACTGCAGACACAGAAGATACAGGTTCTAGGTTCTTTGGTGGTCAGAGGACTTTAACTGAGGGTCTACAGGATACGTCTGGGGATAAACAAGTTGGTTTTGCTGACACATTCTTAGGTGATTTGCTTGGGTTTGATGGAACTCCCGGTATACAAGCTACCGATAAAGACGGTAATAAATTAGGTTTAGATGCATCTATTGCTGGTAAACGAAGAAAACCTGTTGTAAAACCTGCAGTAGGTAGTGGTAGTAATAATGATGGTGGTAGTGACGATAATTACAGTGCTGCAGATCAGATGAAGGATCGGTTAGATAGAATGGCTAAAGCTGAAGGACAATCAGAAGGTTTTTCAGGTAGTACGACTAGCGGTGCTGTTTACGCAGGAGGTAATAGATCTGAAGGTGGACTGATGCTTAAGAAAAGCAAGAAGAAAAATAAAAAATAATAAGGCTACCCGGCAGTAATGCTGGCCCCAACATAAAGGAAGTACAATATGTCTATGACAGAACAAACTATTATTAAAGCTGACAGTTATGCACACGAGCGTAATAGAGAGCTTCTTGAAAAAGAGCAACGTGAATTAGATGCACTGTTAAAAGGTGAACAGGGCGATGAAGAAGCAAAAGATAATCAGGAACCCGATAGCGAAAGCGTTGAGGACACCCAAGTTTCAGATGAGAGTAATACGGAACAAAAAGAAACACGGTCAGTGGAATCCAAAGAGTCCGAAACGGATGATGCAGGAACAGATGGACTAAGCGCTGAAGAGAAGTCTTTCAAAAAGCGATACGGAGATATACGTAAGCTTTTACAGAGTAAGGAAAAAGATTGGAATGAAAAGTTTGAAAAGCTACAAGGACAACTTGAAAAAGCTTCTAAGAATGAACTGGTTCTTCCCAAATCTAAGGAAGAGATTGAAGCTTGGACAGCTAAGTACCCTGATGTTGCGGGTATTGTCGAAGCTATTGCAGAGAATAAAGCTGCTGAAAAAGCTTCTTCCTTGGACACGCGCCTCAAAGAAATAGAAGAGTTACGAGTTCAAGCTAAGAAAGAAAAAGCTGAAGCAGAGCTTATGTCTTTACATCCTGACTTTGAAGATATTCGTGCATCAGATGAGTTTCATAACTGGGCAGAAAAACAACCTAAAGTTATACAAGATGCTTTATATGAAAACTCAGAAGATGCTAAATCTGTAGCTGTAGCTATTGATCTCTATAAGTCACATAAAGGTATTAAAGCTAAGTCTACTAGTAATTCAGATAAGGCTGCTGCCTCTTCTGTTAAGACTAAAGGTAGGACAACTGTAAACGAGGATGATAGTAAAAACTTCTGGCGTGAATCAACTGTTGCTAAAATGAGTGACAAAGAGTTTGAGAAACATCACGAAGAAATACACGAAGCTCAAAAATCTGGTAAATTTATTTATGATTTGTCAAAATAACTATTGACAATAGGTGCAAGTTTAGTATAACTTGTATTGTCCGCACTTAAAATGTGCATTTAAACTAAGACTCTAGCCACTAAAAGACTACCCAGACACGTTTAGCCCTTATTAGATACGGTAGGCATACCTTAATAATAAGCTACCTAAATAAGATTTGGCCTCTGTTGTGGATATGGATCTGTAAAACTTAACGGTCATATCTATAAGGAGATTAATTATGGCTGCATTTGGAAAAGCCTCTGGCTATTCAAACCTTGACAACGGAGTATTCTCTAGCGTCATCTACTCAAAGCAAGCACAAATTGCGTTTCGCAAGGCTGCTACAACTCAAGCGATCACTAACTCTGAATATTTTGGGGAGATCGCAAACCAAGGTGATACGGTTCGCATTCTTAAAGAGCCTGATATCACAGTGAACGCATTGCTACGTGGTACAACCGTTTCGGCGCAAGACCTCGTTGACAATGACTTTCAGTTGACTATTGACAAAGCTAACTATTTTGCTTTCAAGCTTGACGATATTGAAGAGCAGCAAGCCCATCACGACTTTATGCGCTTGTCATCTGATCGTGCAGCATATAAAATGGCTGATGCTATGGATGCTGACGTATTGTCATATATGTCTGGTTACACTACTGCAGGTGCGGTAATTAGTACTGTAAGTG
>Ga0222718_10005163_pt1 | contig 10655 bp, 8 predicted proteins | sample C33_27DmetaG_FD_165045 | JGI IMG/M metagenome (GOLD analysis project Ga0222718, IMG submission 165045) | Estuarine water microbial communities from San Francisco Bay, California, United States - C33_27D | ecosystem: Environmental > Aquatic > Marine > Unclassified | place: USA: California... | reverse complement strand
CGTGAGGAGAAGGCGCGAGAGATTGCGACGCTTTTGGAGACTCAAGAGGCGAATTTAGAGGGGATCCGTGAGGAGAAGGCGCGAGAGATTGCGACGCTTCTAGGGAGTCAAAAAAATTATTTAGATAAAATAATACAGTCTCATAATTGTCGACTTGATGAAGTTAAAAAAAATAAAGCATCAATAATAAGAAAATTATCACGCGAAAAAAATGCTGCACAGATAGAAATATCTAAAACACTCGAGGCAAACATCATTTTAGGAGAAAAAATAGATGAGTTGAATAATCAATGTAATGCTTTTTCAGAAAGATGTGCGGTGATGGAAGATAAATCTAGAAAGTTACTGCTAAAAAATGAAGGCTTAAACCATTCACTTGCTGAAATAACAGATGCACTTCACGCTGCGCAAATAGAGATAGAGAGTCAAACAGAAAAGTGTAACGCTATATTGAAATCAACTTCATGGAAAATAACTTCTCCACTGCGTGTTATAGTTAATTATATAAAATTTATTAGACGATATCTATTGATTAGTACTTACCATCTTATTGATAAATTTGATTTTTTAAAAAAAATAACACTCCTTATCTTATCACCTATTCCGCCTTTGAAGGCCAGACTCAAGGCACGTATGAAAAGTGACTTAGTTATACTCAGTCAGGTTAACAATGAAAAAACTAATGCAAAACAAAGTTCACAGAATTGGGTTTTGCAAATGTCTAATAGGCAAATGAAGTATTGGTTAAAAACTCTAAGTAAGGATAATTAAAGTGAGGATTTGGATAGATGGCCAGCTTTATCAGACTGAGAGTAGACTTCGAGGTATTGGTCAGTATGCAACTGAATTACTAAAGGCAATTAAAAAAAATTATGAAAATGTTGAGTTTTGTATTTCTTTTAATGCAAGGTTTCCTGATGAGGCCCTTTTGGCTAAAAAATACGTTTCAGACTTTATACCGGAAGAGAATATTTTCTACTGGGAGTCTGTTACCCGCAGCTCGTATGAGCGCATTGATGATATAATGGAATTTAATAAAGCATTACTTGCCTACCATATTGCATGCATCAGTCCAGATATTGCTTGGGCCATTAGTCCGTTTGAAGGGGCATATATTGTTGAAGGGCCTACTTCTCTATCGCAAAATTTTAATTATGATTTTACTTTATGTTCAATTTTTTATGATGCAATTCCTTATCGTTATCAGAATAAATATTTGCCTAATGAAGATGAATATAAAGAATATATGAGAATTTTAAATAGTTTCAAATCTCATGATCATATATTTTGCATATCTGATTTTGCCGAAAAAGAAATAAAAGAAATTCTCTCAGTCAAAAGTTCCTCAGCCATTTATGCTGGAGTAGCCCAGTATTTTTTGGATGGAGTCAAAGAATACAAAATAAGTAATAATAATATCATACCAAAATTAACTACAAAAAATAACTTGCTCTATGTTGGGGGCTTTGACCCGCGAAAAAATGTACCCTTTTTAATCGAAGCTTTCAGCCAAACTCCGAAAGCTTTTCAAGAAAAGACCAGTCTTGTTATAGCAGGGCATGGAGCCCCTCAATCACTTATTGACTTATGGAAAACTTATAAGCTTCCAGAGGAAAACTTAGTAATTACTGGCTATGTTGATAATAACGAATTGCTTAATTTATATAGAGAAGCAGATCTTTTATTACAGCCATCTTTTATGGAAGGATTTGGACTTACCGCTTTGGAGGCCTTAGCTTGTGGAACACCAGCTGTGGTATCAAATACTGGGGCTTTACCGGAAGTATTAAACTATGAGCCTGCGCAGTTTAATCCCTTTAAACCAAAAGAACTCGCTAAGTTAATGGTTAAAATAAATAATAATCCAGATTTTTCTAAAAATATAATTAAACAAGGAAAGAAATCCCTGAAGTTATATACATGGGATAAGGCGGCAAAAAGGGTAATGTTGAAATTTGAAGAACTTTTAGAAAATAAAAATAAAAGGAAGTTTTTTAATAAAAGGAATATAAATAAAGTCGCTAGAGATAGTTTTAAAAATCTAAAGCTACCTTCAAAGTTAATGGCAAGAGCCTTGGCTAACTCAACACCTTCAAAAGCTTCTTTTTCGAAAAAATTATTTATTGAAACAACCGCAATTACAGAAGTTAACCACAAATCAGGAATCCAGAGAGTGGTTGAAAAGATCTGCATTTATGCCACTCAAAAAAACTATTTTGGCAGAAAAGCAATAATCGTCAACTGCGACCCTGAGAAAGGATTTTACTCCATCTCCACAAAGAAGAAAGGTAAAAATTTAATATTTAAAACGCCTACAAATGAAATGAACTCCTTAGTTGAGTTCACGCACAATGATACTTTATTATTGATTGACAGCTCATGGGTTGTTTTGCCTGAAAGTGTAGCTAAAATTAAAGGTGCTAGGGTTAAGGGAAGTAATGTGACTTCTGTTTTGTATGATCTCATACCTATCTTAACGCCAAGTTACTGTTTGCCGGCAGTTGTAAACGCATACGTAAAATGGCTCACCTCCGCTTTAGAGTATTCAACAGAATTTGTATGTATTTCTCAGTCAGTTGCTGATGAGCTTTATGAACTTCTAGAGGCAGTGAATTACCCACGTGAGATAAGGATAGGCTATTGGGGTTTAGGCTCTGATCTATCAAGTAAAGAATTCATATCAACTAAAAGTAAAAAAACTCAGGCCAGAAGAGACAATACGAAAAGTTTTTTGATGGTAGGTACCTTGGAGCCGCGAAAAGGACATATGTTAGTGGTTGAAGCATTTGAGAGTTTATGGCTAGAGGGGTTTAATGATAAACTTATTATATTAGGAAGAGTTGGTTGGAAAAGTGAAGATCTAGTAAAAAAAATTAAGAATCACCAAGAGTATGGAGAAAAGTTATTTTGGCATGAGGATGCCAATGATAAAGTATTAGCTAAGACATATGAATCGGCTGATGCGATTATTTGTGCATCATTTGCTGAGGGCTTTGGACTCCCGATTGTGGAGGCTGCGCACTTTAAGAAGCCAATTATAGCTTCAGATATTCCAGTTTTTCGTGAAGTTGCATCAGATGTTGATGTGATTTTTTTCGAACTTGGCTCTTCAAAATCTTTAAGTCAAAAAATTAAAGAGTTTTTAGTTAGGCCAGATAACTTCCTATCTGAAAAAAGCTTTTGCTACCCAAACTGGGAGGAAAGTACAAATCAACTCTGCGATGTTATATTTAATAATAAATGGTATAAAACATATAAACCTGGTACTTTGACTAGAGAAATTATTGAGGATTCGTACATTTTTTCACAAAGGACTATTGTTAAAAGAAAAGAAGAGAAGTCACATGAAATTACTTTAGTCGGCGAGCCACTTCAGTCATCAAATGAAAATAAATATGAAGTATACTTTAAAATACGTAATTTATCCAAAGAGCCTTGGTCAGGTGTTTCAATTAACCCAAAACATGAAGGTATTAGCATTGGTTGCAGGCAAGTAAATAAAGACGGAACACTTCTCGACTTTTCTGATAATAGAGTTCGTATTCCACTCGTGATTATACCCAATAAGGATTATTATTTCAGTATAGAACTCCCAAAAAAAGAATACTTGCAAGGCGAAAGATTTGTCATTGAACCTGTGCAAGAAGGAGTTGCGTGGTTTGGTAATGGCGTTGAAGTGAATAAAGCCAATTATTAGTAAAATATAAGTCTAATCAGTACCAGTCGTTTATAAATATTTCCCCTGATATGGTAATCATGGAGGTAAAGGAAAGCGCCTCTGATTTTGATGAGGCTGAAAAATTTACTAAAGATATTGATATTCAGAGAACAAAAAATTCAAAATATGTAGTGGGGGTTTGTTCGATTTTAGGTTATTAATTTTTGGATTTCAATTTCAGGATCATTCCAGATACAGCCATTAAAGATATATTTGTCATTATTAACTAAAGAGAAAATATAAGCGAGATCTACCCATTCATAATTTGCGGTTAAATGTGTATCACTATCAACAAGCGCAGTTTGTATTGAGTAACTTCCAACTCCAAAATCAGCGTTAAATTTGATGCTAAAATCAAAGGTATCCCCTGCTGCTACCCCATTGATAATTTGTTGTGTGTGCCATGTATTAGTGCCAAACATTATCTGTCCTAGGCGGTCTTTAATGCTATACCCTAATACTAACGTATCTAGATTAGCATTACACTTAACTTTAATTTTGAGTGTTAGCTTGTCGCCCACTCCAGCAAATTCAACCTTATTTTCATTTTTATCGTATAGCCCTATATCTATAACTTTAGCCTCCCCTGTTCCTGAAGAAACTTGTATTTTTCCATCTTCCACCTCTTTTGTTTGTATATTTTTATTCTCTTTATCAGCAATAATTGCATTATAAAAATCAAATACCTCTTCAGGTGGACCTTCACGTATGACTAATCCGTTTTCAATAAGTATGGCTTTGTCGCATATGGACTGTATAGCACCCCGGTCATGCGTGACCATGAGGATAGCTGAACCTTGCTCTCTAAATTCTCGAATACGATTAAAGCTTTTGTGCTGAAAGTATGCATCACCAACTGCCAGTACTTCATCTATAATAAGTATTTCTGGTCGAGTAGCGGTGGCTAGTGAGAATGCTAACCGTGCTTGCATCCCACTAGAATATGTTCGAAATTCTTGATGAAAAAATTCACCGATTTCAGCAAAATCTTCGATACCTGGGATTATTTTTTCAATGTCTCTTTGAGAATACCCTAATAATCCAGCAGTTTGTTTTATATTTTCATATCCAGTGAGTGCAGGGTTAAAACCTATACCCAGCTCTAGTATGGCACTTACTTTACCATAGACTTGAATTTTACCTTTTGTGGGTTGAATTGTACCCACAATAAGTTTTAGTAGTGTGCTTTTGCCAGCTCCATTTTGCCCAATCAGGCCAATGGACTCACCTTTGTGAAGGTTGAACGTAATGTCCTTTATTGCATCAAAACTTTTGAGAGGCTTTATCGATGGATTAAACCAAGATAAGATTCTTTGAAAAAGTGAATTGTAGGAATTGAACTGTTTTTTAACGTGGTCAACCTTTAAAACAATATTACTCATAATTCGTCCACTATTTCAGCACTTGCTTTTTTAAATATAACCAAACCTATGGTTAGAAATATTGCCGAAAGTGTTATGGGAAATAACAAAGAATTAGTATCTGGCCATGTATTATAAAGAATAATATCTTGGTAAATTCTCACTAGAGGCGCGATTGGGTTATAATACAAAGCAGGAGCAATACTATCGGGAACAATATCTGGCGTGTAAACTATAGGCGTTAACCAAAACCATAGATTAAGAATTACAGCCATAAATTGCGCTATATCTCTCGAAAAAACATTTAATACTCCCAGAGTCAATCCTAGGCCCATTCCGAAAGCTGATATAATAATTATGCCCAGTGGCAGTGCAAGCCAATGGATGGTAGGGAAATGACCATAGAAACAGAATATAACAAATATTGCTAAAATTAATATAAATTGGTTTATTATGGCATGGCCAAGGACAATTATTGGTAGGCATATGCGCGGGAACATTATTTTTTTTAGTGCAGATTCTTGCTCAATAAATATTGTTATTCCTCTGTTTACTATTTCTGAAAAAAGCCCCCAACCTGCTATTCCGGCCATTAAATAAATTGAATATGCCGCTTTGTTATCTACACCGCCTATTTTAGCTCCTAATACTTCGGACAATACTAGAGCATAAATCAGCGCCATAGCAAGTGGGTGCAATATAAACCAAAGAGCCCCTATTCGAGATCGTGCAAACCGACCTTTCATTTCACCTTTTATTGAGGAATATATAAAGTGTCTATAATTTATTATTGCTCTTAAATAACCCATATTAATTTTTTCTAGTAATATATTTTTGAACTTCGGAGGCTACACAGAAAATATGATAAAATGTACTTGCTGGCATAGAGTTACTTATTATATTTCCGGAAATATCCCTTTCATCATGCCATCCTCCTAGTACGGGTACGTCAAGAAAGTAAGAAAATAATTTATCAATCATATTTGCTGCTTTTTCTTCTGCGCCTAAAAGTCCTGCTTCTGCTCTAGCTATATTAGCCTTTATATATTCAGTTTGCGGCCACAAACGGCTTGAAGTGTTTGTTATCTTTCCCTGGATGTGAACTTTATTTATTATAAGTCCATTTACATTATTTATACCAATTTTAACTCCTGTTTGGTATAAACTTTCTGCGTAACCAGTAACATTTTTACCTGATAACCGTGAATACCAATGGATAAGCCAACACCATTCCATCATATGGCCGGGCTCAGTTAAGTGCCCAGTTTTGGTGTCAGGTCGCCAGTCATTATCGAAAAACTCTAATAAAGTAAGAGTATTTTTATCAAAAAACTTACTTTCAAACATGGAGAAAATATCGTCAGCTAATTTCATAAACTGGTGATCTAATGTTGCTTCATAGGCTGCCAGAAATGCTTCAAATAAGTGCATATGAGGGTTTTGGCGTCTGGGTAAATGTTTTGGTATTCCTTCAACCCATCCCTCATTATCTGCTTTTAGAAAAGTATTTAAAAATTCAGTCGTTTTCTCTAAACACTCCAAGCTTTGGGGGTCATTAAAGGCTCGATATCGCCATGAAGATGCAAGCAATAGAAAGGCTTGCGCATAAGTATCACGACTACCATCATTAAGACTTCCATCTGGGTTTAACAGGTGAGCGCAACCTGCAAAACCTCCATTGTTAATTTCATTACCTCCCTGCAATCCATTTGTAGTTAAGTACTTCCACCCGTGATTGCTTATTTTATGGGCGTTATCAAACCATCCTAAGTGGCTTGCATGAGCATACACATAACACTGTCGTGCCTGTACTCTAACACGTCTTAAAGAGTTATGAGCAGGGTCTCCATTAATTTTTAAAGCTTCATAAAAACCACCTTTTGTATCCAGGCCGTTGTTTGCCCAGAGCGGCAATGCGTATTTTTTGCACCATGAGATCAACCGGGTGCCTTCTGAAATTAAATTAGTCATTAAAACCTGTTATTATTTTAAGTGAAGCTACATCTATTATAATAGTTCTTCTTTGCCTGTATTTCTTAAATGCTGGGTTATTTTTTTAACGTCCTGAGTACTATTTATATGTGATACTAATACTGCATCTTCCGTTGCGACAATTATCAAATCCTTAATCCCTATTGTTGCAACGAAAGTACCGTCACTTCTAACAAGCGTATTGCTTGTGTTTATCATTTTAACATTTTCGTTAACGAGAGTTTCGTATTTTTGAGTAAGCTCATTAATGGCCGCCCATGAACCGATATCGTTCCAGCCTATATTTACTGGCGCGACTATAGCCGCATATTTTGTTTGTTCCATGATTGCATAATCAATTGAGTCTGATCGGCAGTTGGAAAATAATTCATTATCTAAGAACACACAAATACCATCAATTTTTGCTGCATGTAATGCGGAAAGACTTTGATCAAGTATATCTGGGGCATGTAAGCTAAATTCGTTAAAGGCACGTTCTGCACTAAATAAAAATATACCTGCATTCCAAAAGTACTCCTGTGTCCTCAAATAAGATTTGGCTATCTCGATGTCAGGCTTTTCTGTAAATGACTTTATTTTATATGTATCTGTACCAAGTTTTTCGCCTTTCTGAATATAACCAAATCCTGTTTCAGGTCCAGAGGGTTGAATTCCCAGTGTAACCAGGTATTTTTCTTGAGCGTGAGGTACACCCTTTTCTAATGTCTGCCAGAATGCTCTATTGTCTTCTATATGGTGATCTGCAGGTAAAAGTAATATAAGGCCATTAGGGTCTAAGTTTCTGACATACGCTGCTGCTATCGCGCCAACTGCTGCAGTATTACGTGCACAAGGTTCTAAAATTACAGCAGTGAGTTCAATATCTAATGCCTGACTTTGGGCTTTTACTAAATTTTGATGGCCGTTTGCGCATATCACAATAGGTCCGGCTACTTGGTTATTGCCACACTCACGCATACGTAACAGAGTTTCAGCAAACATAGTGTTTTGTGTGATTATGGAATGGTATTGTTTTGGAGTTTTCTTTCGAGATAAGGGCCAAAGTCTTGAACCAGCCCCGCCCGACATAATAACGGGATAAATTTTAGCCATATTAATTCCTAAGCATTGATAATTATATCATTAAACGTATGAAAATTGATTTACTACCCAAACTAAAAAATATTTCTAGATAAAAAAAATAAACAAGCCTCTTGCGACTTCACTAATCCTTCCCTACATGACCTCCTGGTAGTGTGTGATCTTTTGCACACTGTTTAATTTTAACCTAGTAAACGTAAGAGACTACTATGAAATTTCGTCCTCTACATGACCGCGTGCTCGTTGAGCGTGTAAAAGAAGACACGAGAACTGCCGGCGGTATTATTATTCCAGACACAGCTACTGAGAAACCTTCTGAAGGTAAGGTGGTTGCAGTTGGACCTGGCACACGTAATGATGATGGTAAATTCACAGCTCTCGATGTTAAAAAAGGTAATCGCGTACTATTTGGTAAATGGGGCGGCACCGAAGTTAAGATCGATGGTAAAGAACTACTAATCATGAAAGAATCTGATATCATGGGAATTATTGATTAATTCCTTCAAAACTCCTGTAGTTATTCTTAATACCTGCAGGAAATAGCTTTATAATAACAATTAATCTCTAGGGAGACTTAACTATGGCGGCAAAAGACGTCAAATTCGGGACTGACGCCCGAGCAAAAATGCTTGAGGGTGTCGATATCCTAGCAAATGCAGTAAAAACCACATTAGGCCCTAAAGGCCGTAACGTCGTGATTGAGCGTAGCTTTGGTGCACCTCGTACGACAAAGGACGGCGTATCTGTGGCCAAAGAAATAGAGCTTGAAGATCGTTACCAAAACTTAGGAGCAATGATGCTTCGTGAGGTTGCATCTAAAACCAATGACAAAGCTGGTGATGGTACAACAACGGCTACAGTATTAGCACAAGCCATTGTTCGTGAAGGACTTAAACGTGTTGCTGCGGGCATGAACCCAATGGACCTAAAACGCGGTATTGATAAAGCAGCTGGTGAAATAGCAGGAGACTTATTAAAGAAAGCAACTAAAATCACTAAGTCTTCTGAAATAGCACAAGTTGGAACTATTTCCGCTAACGGTGAAGCTTCAATCGGAAAAATGATTGCAGACGCTATGGGTAAAGTTGGTAATGAAGGTGTTATAACTGTTGAAGAAGGAAAGACCGCTGAAACTGAACTAGATGTCGTTGAAGGTATGCAGTTTGATCGTGGTTATTTATCTCCTTATTTCATTACAAATGCTGAAAAAATGAAAACAGAGCTAGACGATCCTTATATTCTGTTGAATGAAGGTAAACTTACTTCACTACAGCCAATGTTGCCAATCCTAGAGGCTGTTGTTCAAACAGGTAAGCCACTTTTAATTATTGCTGAAGATATTGAAGGCGAGGCATTAGCAACCTTAGTAGTTAATAAACTTAGAGGTGGTTTGAAGATAGCTGCTGTTAAAGCACCTGGATTTGGGGACCGCCGTAAGGCTATGCTTCAAGACATAGCTATCTTGACCAATGGTACTGTTATTTCTGAAGATCTTGGCATTAAGTTAGATAATGTAACTATCAAGGATCTTGGTACTGCAAAGCATGTTCATATTACCAAAGATGATACAGTCATCGTCGATGGCCAGGGAAAGAAAAAAGACATCAAAGCTAGAGTTGAGCAAATACGTCAGCAGGCAGAAGATACTTCTTCAGACTACGATCGTGAAAAATTACAGGAACGTCTAGCAAAGCTTGCAGGTGGTGTTGCTGTAATTAAAGTTGGCGGTAGTACTGAGATTGAAGTTAAGGAACGTAAAGACCGTGTTGACGATGCTCTGAATGCTACTCGCGCTGCTGTTGAAGAAGGTATAGTGCCTGGTGGTGGTACAGCTCTATTGCGCGCTTCACGTAATATTAGTGTGAAAGGTATCAATGATGATGAGCAATCAGGAATTGAAATCGTCGTAGCAGCACTTCAGTACCCATTACGTCAAATCGCTGACAATGCCGGTGTTGAAGGTGCCGTTGTTGTGGGTAATGTGATTGCTGAAAATAAAGCTAATTACGGTTATGATGCTCAAAATGATCAATATGGTGATATGGTTAAAAAAGGTATCATTGACCCTGTAAAAGTTGTTCGTACAGCACTTATGGATGCTGCTTCAGTGGCTTCTCTGATATTGACAACGGAAGTTGCTATAGTGGAAGCACCGAAGCCAGAATCAGCAGCCCCTGCTATGCCTGATATGGGAGGTATGGGAGGTATGGGAGGTATGATGTAAAAACTTAGGTTTTTATTACCTCTCTTCAATGGACTTATTAGCGGCCCTTTTTAGGGCCGCTTTTTTTTGGTTCAGTATTGGATAATTAATTTGAATAAATTTAGGGGTAATTAATGAAAAAGAACTTCTAAAATTTAAAACCTTCGTTTTTTATACTATGGTACGGGTGGTCGGACTTGAACCGACACTCCAAAGGAACCGGATTTTGAATCCGGCGCGTCTACCAATTCCGCCACACCCGCTTAATAGAGTAGCGACGTATAAATGAGCTTAATAAAAA
>Ga0222718_10005159_pt1 | contig 10659 bp, 13 predicted proteins | sample C33_27DmetaG_FD_165045 | JGI IMG/M metagenome (GOLD analysis project Ga0222718, IMG submission 165045) | Estuarine water microbial communities from San Francisco Bay, California, United States - C33_27D | ecosystem: Environmental > Aquatic > Marine > Unclassified | place: USA: California... | reverse complement strand
AATGCGGGTCCAATATATGAATCTCACGTAGTTTTTTCAGTGTGAGACCTTCGGCCGAACTCGGAGACCCGATGAGGATATTGATGTCTCGACCGTCGCGATTGTTCACGTGATTGAAGCGTTTCAGAATATCGGAACGATGTTCGTCATTACGAAGAACCGCGTACGACTGGTACGGAATTAGTAGACGTTTCACGTCGCTGTAGTGATACAGATGTTCTAGGTACCCGGTGAACGCGTTCACACCACTTTCTGTCACGAAATTCGAATACACAAAAAAAGGTCCTTTACGTTTCGTGACGGATTCTAGACAGGTATGGAACTTTATTCCATGTGCCTTGAGTTGATTGCGGTCACGCACAAGGTCTCCCCGTACGAGATTGGACGCTTGACGAGCGGAAAGCAAAAACTCTTGTGTAATCGTCTTATTCACGTGTATGGAGTGACCCATCGCGGATTGATACCCCTGGTACTGAACGGTGTCCGGTTCCACGTAACAGAGGATATCTTGATGCACGACCCGCGGACCTTGCGAACGGTCAAAGTAACTGACACGGTTTTTCAACAAGTCCACCAGTTCTTGTTCTCTACGTATCGTGTTTTGAAAACTGTATCGGTCAAAGAACTGTTTTGCGGTACGTATCCCTGCTAAGGGGGAACGTTTGAACTCTTTCGGTGTCAACAAAAAACGCGCTAGTGGAACCAATTTATACGGGTCGGTGATGGGTGTGGCGGACAAAAATACACACGCACTGGACTCTCCGATACAATCTAATACATTTTGAAAGAATTGATTCTCCTTTCCGTTCGTGTAACTTAATAATCGATGAACCTCGTCAAACACAATGACCGTGTTTTGAAGTTCTCGACAAAGGACGTCCGTACGGTCCTTGTAATCATGATACAACTTGTCTTTGGACACAATTCGAAACCGGTCGTATTCGGCACCCACATGAGTCCCACAACTCCCTATCAGTTCGTCCTGATAATTGGACACAAGAGAAGCGGGAGTAATGATAACCATTCGTTTGTGCGGTCGTTGTTTCGCAACAGCCAGTGCGATGGACGTACACGTCTTACCGGTACCAAGACCATGATATAACAAGATACGACGGGTATGGTACGTAAGAACCCGTTCTTGATGGGGTTGTAGTTGAAACATTATTACTTTGTACACAAGACCATATTCAGACACCATAATAATAAAAATAAATGTCCGTGAACAATCCAAAAAGGTTGGTCTGTGAAAAAAAACACTCTCCCCCCCCCTTTTTTTGGACACAAAATGAGAAATTGAGCAACCCAAAATATCCGAAACCAATGGGACTCGAACATTGAATGTAAAAACAAAGACATAAAGCAATGACCATTGGGTGTGCTGTGAGTGTTGTCCAATTCCTCAAAATCGGCTGTGAATGTTGTCCAATTCCTCAAAATCGGCTGTGAATGTTGTCCAATTCCTCACGAAGGTGTGTCCATCTTCTTTCATTCATGTGTCCATGTAAATGTCCATGGACAATCCAAAAATAAATGTCCGTGGACAATCAAAAAAGGTTGGTCTGTGAAAAAAAACACTCTCCCCCCCCCCCTTTTTTTGGACACAAAATGAGAAATTGAGCAACCCAAAATATCCGAAACCAATGGGACCCGAACATTGAATGTAAAAACAAAGACATAAAGCAATGACCATTGGGTGTGCTGTGAGCGTTGTCCAATTCCTCAAAATCGGCTGTGAGCGTTGTCCAATTCCTCAAAATCGGCTGTGAATGTTGTCCTATTCCTCACGAAGGTGTGTCCAATTCCTCAAAATCGGCTGTGAATGTTGTCCGTCGATCAATTAAAGTTCTAACGAACTGGGTTATAAAATGTTTACGTGTGAGACGTGTGGATACACTACAGAGGTCAAATACAATTACAACAGACACTTGAAAACCCGAAAGAATAGTTGTAGAAATGGGGAACAAAAGGTGAAATGTGATTGTGAGTGCTTCATTTTTGTAAAAAACATGAAGAAGCACAAAGAGGTGTGTCGTGGGGTTCCGTGGAGTACGTGTCAGTATTGTGACAAGGTATTCAAGTCGCGTTCGGGCAAGTGTAAGCATCAAAAGAGATGTCAGACACGTCAAGTGGAAGAACAACAAGTCGAAGAGCCTATGAACATAACCATAAACATTACCAATAATATTGTGCAAAACAACATTACATTGAATTTTGGACAAGAGGACGTAAATTACTTGTTGTCAAGTTCCAGACCGGAGATTCAAAACGCCATTCGGTCGATTGTGGATTCCATTGACCTTGTGCATTTCAACAAGGACCATCCGGAGAATCATACCGTACGAAAACTGAACAAAAAGAGTCACACGATGGAGTTCAAAACGGGGAAAGACCGATGGGAGCACGAGTGTTGCAAGACGGGAATTCCAAAATTGCGGCACAATCTGAAGGAGCGATTGAACGTGGTGTTTGACGACATCGCGCGATTCTCGGATCCGGAGATACGCGAACTGTTGTACTACAAATCAAAACGTGGTTTGGTGGATGAAAATGAAATCATTTCGAGAACACCCGCGGATACGGAGTCAATGGTATGTCAGGACATGTGTGACAACATAAAGGCCGAGTACTTTCGAACGGTTTCCCCGAAACTCCAGACTATGCCCTGTGTGGTACAAGACCTACAACGACAGTTGAATGAAGTTCGTATAAAGCACCAGATGAGTCCGTGGAGTATGGAGGACACGGTGCGATACGCGTTTGCTTAGGCTGCTCGGAGAATACGGTCACATACGTTTTGTTTGGTACCTCGAGAGGGGACGCCATACATTTGTGCCAGTTGTGTAATCAAGGGTTTTGGTATCGTTTCGCAAGGTTTGCCGTTCACCAATAGTATTTTTCCGGTTTGGTTAAGGTCAATGCGCAACGGAACGCTCGTGTTCACCGTACGTTTTTTGTAAGTTCTCTTTTGTGATTCGGTATTATTTGTTGGAAGATTCGGTTGGATGATGCTGATGGATACGGATTTCACACTGTCGTTGATGATATGATACGCGTCGAGGATGCTTTCGACCGACTTGCCTCCCATAATCTCTACGTGTCCGTACGGAGACAAGGTCCAAGTGGGGAGGGTGTTTTCGTCACGTCGGTAATTTCGGGAACGGTTTGTATCGGTTAGGGGTCGATACACCGCCTTCATGACGGAAGGCACACCGGGTTGCACGCGCATCCAAGGCATGTCCGGTTTTTGGTAGTATTCCTTCATGGGTGATACCTTGTAGATACTCTTGACCGCGTGGACGAAGCGATCCATTTTGGGGCGCTGTTTCCCGGACTTGTCGGTGTAAATGTTAAACATACCGTTAATCATGCCGAAACGAGGTTCGGCAATGGCTTGAATACCCAACAGACGGAAAAGGATAGTTTGAATCTCCTTGACCATATCCATGAGGGTGTTCTTTTCAGAACGTGCCCCAATGCGCGCCAGACTCGACGCACCAGTACGAAGTCCGATGACGCCGCTAGGCTCCACCGGGATGCTAATGTTGCTCTCTTTCCCGTCTTTGTACCGAACAACGCCCACGAGTTGCAGGAATCCGTAACTTTCGTTCGAGTCGGCGTCGTAATTCGGATTATACTTGACACCACGATGACTCACCACAGCCACCTGACGGTCTAACATTTTTTTCCCCATGCGTTCCTTACCCACACACCCACGACCTCCAGGGAGGCACGCGTAAACCTCATCGATACGAATAGAGTCGACATACGTTCGTTCCATGGACGTGTCGAGCGCCACAGGATACGGGAACGTGTGATTCTTGGCCAATTTTTCAAACATCTTTTTCATATTGTACTTTTTGGCAGGGTTTTTGGGTCGAGCCCCGGGGTACGGATTGAGAATGGCGTTGAACAACGTAATCTGTACCTGAGTGGGTTGCATTCTTTATATATCTATTTAAAGTATACTTTTTTTCAAGAAAGTATAAATTTGTTCACAAATATGGACTCAATATTGGAATGTGCAAACACCTTGTATCAACAATTGGGTCCATCACATAATGAATGTGTGTACCAAAAAGCCATGGTCATCGAATTGTACAACTTGGGTGCAAATTCGGTCGAATTTGAAAAACATGTACCGGTGTTTTTCAAAGACTCGAAAGGAACCGTTCATACCATCGGAGACGAACGTGTGGACATACTCGCCAAATTTGAATCGAGTTTGATTCTCATCGAACTAAAGGCCATTGCCAAAAACCGTTTGCACGGATATGTCGAACAGGTACAAAAATACAAACGGTCACTTGCGCAGATGAACGTGATACCGGACATGTTCCTGTTAATCAACTTTCCGCAACAACCGGGTTCGGGCATCGAATACCTGATTTGCGATTAAGGAAGGAATCGTAACAACCCCTTTCGTTGACGTTTCTTTATCGCGTTTAAGACTTCACGGAACACCACAGAGACCACCTTGTTCCGATGTTTAAGGTAGGTGTCTTGAGACACCTTTACACGAAGGATGACCAACCAATGGGAAATATAACGCACACGCGTGTCCTTGGGGTCATGGAGATTGATATAGTTGTTGAAATGGTCTGCGCGTCCTCCTTTGGAAAATTCCAAAAACCCGGAGACCATGGTTGTATTTCCCATGACGAACAAAAGCACCCAGTTGATGACATGGACGTACATATAAATACTGGTTCGGAATGTGGGGTCCACCTTATTGAAATGGGTGACCAATGTGTCGAGGTGTGTTTCGAAGTTTGGACCTTCTAGATTTTGATAGAACGCTTTGCGTGAGTTGTTATTGATATTCTGTCCGAAAAATACTTGCTCTTGCAGAGTCCACAGGTCCATCTTTCGACGGGTTTGATTCTCTCGTATCAAACGAATGACCCAGTGTAGGAGCGGTTGCAAAGAGCCCCATTGACTCTTGGGATTTCCGCCGAATTGAAAGTGACGATAGAGATGACACAACGCGACCACAGAGTCTTCCGTAAAATGGGGGATTTTCCTATCCGCTGCCATGAGATACATGGAGGACACGAGACCTATATACGTCACCACCATTTGAAAGTCGACGCGACCCACAATATCTTTGTTATTCACCCAACCGAAGGTGTCCTTCATAAAGTTGCGTATCTGTTCAGACCCTCGAATGACTTGTGTAAGTTTTTTTTGGGTGGGTACGAAATGGTACAACCCTAACCATCGTCCTTCCATGTTGTTGCGACTGCTATACACGACGGGATTGACGAGATTAGGAACAAACAATGTGTCCCCGGAAACATACGGCATGAAGCGATTCGCTACGGACAACTTGAACAGTAACCGAATCGCGGAAATAGGAATTTTTTGAGCGGGTATCGGAATGAACCGTTGATGCACAAAGTCGTTATACCACCAGGTGTAGACACAACGAAGCAGGCGCCAGTCTCCTATGTCTTGGAACATGACGGATAAAAACTGGAATCCGCGCATTGCATGATTCGCGTTGGTGGGTTTCAAAAGGATTCGTACGACGCTCGGATGGCATCCGGGAAACTCTGCTGATATCTTTTCATTGGAAACCTGTCCGGAAACCTGTTTGAAAATCTTCTGTCGATACTTCAGTTGGGTCCACAACATACCATATACGTAAAACAATGCGTACGCAATGTCCAATACACTGACGGTTTCCAACAAGAGGAGAAGTCGAGGGGTTGACTTCTGTATGTAAACGAAGAAATGTTTAAAAACACATCGAAGAATACGATTCGCCATATCCATTTGATTGATATTTTTGAACCATGCAATATATTGTCGAAAGGTTTCGATATCATCGTCCATATTTTCCGAAAGGACGGAACGAGTATTGGATGCGTATCGATTTACGATATTGTTCGCAATGTTTGGCGGGGTTGTGTGGTGAACGTCAAGATTGGAAGAACCAAACAGAAAATCGGACAATTCATTCACTAGAATATCCATACTAATTTGTTATTTGTAGGCCAACAAATGCACATACTAAAAAAATAGAAATTTTCATATTAAATTTTCGAGATTGTCGCACAAATATTGAAGGTGTTGTTCGGGTTGCACGTGTTCGTACGAAGAGTCGACAAACAAACCGTTTAGGCTGAGGATATGATTTTCAACTCCGAACGAACGAACCACCATAAATCCCATATGCGCCTGGAGCGACATGTAGGCGATGAGGTTCTCGTCATTAAAGTCGAACGCAACCGGTTGCGATTGAAATGTGATGCTTTTCGGTGTCGATGGATGTAGGACGTTCTCCACGTAGACCGAGATGCATCGTTTCGGAAGTTTGTAATCATTTTCTGGAACTTGAAAAAATTCCCAGTCGGATAGATGGGTGTGGTATCGAGACATGACTTCGTTCCGAAACCGTACACACTCCCGTTCTGTGTTGAAAATAGGAAGTACCGTACGCATTTCACAAGACTGAAACATGGGTAGCGTCTTGTGAGGAGACTCGCGCATTATCGGAAAGCATAGAAACCGATGCTCGTTCGGAATCCCAAGAATAAACGGTTCTGTGATGATTCGTGACATTATTGGGTTTACAAAAGAGATTTTTAATTGGAACTGACCACTTTGATAGTGGGATTGCGCGCATCAGGGCTCTGATAGGTAATGACATAGACTGTATAAGTGGAAAAATTGTCGTTGATCAACTTAACTGAATTAAACGAATCGAATATTTGGTAAAGAGTTCCGGACATACGTAAGGAATCGTTGTTGCCGGTATGAGTATTCCCATTATATTTGAGTTCCACTACAGCGAAACGATAATTAGTGTCGTCTTTATACTGTTGACAAAAGTTTTGTAAACTCATTTGATTCGCATAATCATTTACGTCCAGTCTTTCTATGCATGCCAGTGCAAACGTACGACTGTTCGGGACTACCGCAGTGACATGTACATCTACATTGATTTGAGAGGTCATACTTTTTAGTATACCAATTAAGAAAAAAACACAAAACATTATAAAATGAACTACCAACAGGCGCTAGTGAATTATATGTTGCATGCTCCGGCGACAAGTGTCCCGGCTGAATTCGACTCTCGGCTCGAAGAACTCGACCGGCTTGGAAACACGCTAGCCAAGATGTTTAAGAATCAGGAATTATCTAGGATGTGGATAGACAAAGACACGCACGAAGTTCACGTCAGTTGATGCACTTGTAGTACGCGTACGACTTGGTGGGACGGTGATGATGCGTGTACGTCACACGCACTTCGGGTAAGATGTCTTTGATACGAATATTGCGTTCATGCAAAAACTGTTTGAACAGCGAATTCTTCGGAATGACTAGGGAAGAACGATAGTTTTCCATAATAATCCAGTGCCAATGTTCATAACAAGAAATCACGTATTCGTACATCATATGGGACAACAAGGTGTTGTGTTGTCCGAATGCGTCAATCATCATCGCCATGTGGTTCATATGGTGAACCACACTCTTTCGGAATTCTTCGGAATGTGTGTACACATGATATCGAGACTTCATCGACTCGAACAACTGCATGTACATCTTCGTGTCGACCAACTGGAGATTTGCAACATCCTTGTCAGGCAAGTGATGGGTCACGAGCCCAATGACGTCGTGTAACATATTGTGTACAAGTTAGAATAACACAAAGAACTTCTTAAACTGAAAAAAAATAGACTCAACCAATCAAATTGGCTAATGCTTCATGATACATGCATTCGATGGTGTGATAACGTTCCCAGTCTGTTTCCGGAGAATCTTGAGTGAGTATGGATTGCATGTACTTGTATTCGTTGTAGATTTTTTCAACGATTTTATATTCTTTATGAGTAAAGGGTTTCATTGATATTTTTTGTTTATTATACAATATAAAACAATCATGAAAGCGTACGCGGTACTTTTTGGAATCAATTACGACAACACTCCTGCGCGTCTCCGTGGATGCGTGAACGACGTGATGAACGTATCTAAACGTCTTCGTGAATATCATTTCCAGGATGTTCGCGTGTTCACGGACAAGGACCGTCAAACCACGGCGAACGGACTACTCCAAGAGATGAACAACCTGGCAGTGCGTTCATGGCGAGAGAATCTCGACCTTGCGTGGATTCATTTCAGTGGACACGGATGTTCCGTGCGAGACGTTTCAGGGGACGAGAAGGACGGTCTGGACGAGTGTATTGTGCCCAGGGACTACAATCGCGTAGGTGTGATTCCGGACGATTACATTCGTAACATTCTGCGCAACTTCAATCCCAAAACGCGTGTGGTGTGTGTGTTTGATTGTTGTCACTCGGGAACTGTTGGGGACCTCAAGTACCGATACATCAACGCGAATCGAACCGCGGTGGAACACGGACAAGCGCCTTGTCGTTCGCCCATTCTGTTGATTAGTGGTTGTCGGGACAATCAGACCTCCGCGGATGCATTCAACGTGAACAACGCACATCAATTTTCTGGGGCGATGACCTCATGTCTTCTTCAGTGTCTGGAAAACAAAGACCCGAATACCCTGCGTGTACACGACCTGCTGAACGACCTTCGGGTAAAACTGCGTGAAAATCGATTCACCCAAGTGCCCCAATTGTGCTCCAGTTTTATTGTGAATCAAGACACCACCTTATTCTAAGTCGGACAATTGAATATCTACTGGGTCTCCTTGGACGTCCGTTTTGATGACGAGAATGGGACCGTTTGTATGTTCGAACACGGACATGTTGCGTAACGCATCCGGAAAGGAGGTATTCGGTACGTTTGCAGAACCGATACCCATGTACACGAAATTCTTTTCGATACACGCGCCAATAATAGTCACCGCTTGTTTCGAAAAGACGTCTTCGGGTGCGTCAAACGCCACGCGCTGAAAAGGAAGGTTGTTGGCAATCAGAATACCGTACATGCTTTGTGTAGATATACATTCGGTACTTAAAGTGGATATCTTTCAGACAGCAACCGGTAAGGTTCCCGTTCGTTTCGTTGGACTTGTTCGAGGTACGTCTTGGCGGACTTGGCTTTGAATTGCTGGGTGTACAGTCGATGACTATCGCGATGCTTCATGCAGCACCACTCGTCAAACACAGCCTGGTGGTCGCACTCGAAGACTTCGTTACCGGATTCGTCCAATGTGTAGTGCACACACGGATACGACTCTTTTTTATCGGACTGTTGATACATGTGCTTTTTGCAATATGTCGAATCCGTCATGGCGTGATGTACACAACGCTTGCCGTGTCGCATAATTCCGGCGCATCGCGGACGTTTTTCAAGAGACTGTTCGTGATTGAGGTACAGATGTCGTTTGCAGTATAATTCGTTAGGAATCGCCATACACGTGCAAGGGGTGTTGTTCTTGGAAACCACACGACCTTGACATTTTCGCTTTGTGTCGAGTTGAAAAAACTCATGCATCAAAAAGTCAACGTCCTGTGGGTCAATTCCAAACTTGGCGGATATTTCATGCGAAAATTCAGTCAATATTTTTAATATAGAATGACGATGTTTATCCATAAAATGGTCCATTGTGTTGGATACTGGGCGTAAAGTTCTTTAAGTAAATTTTAAGCGTTACGCGTTCCGGAAACACGTGATCTTGCTGTGTTTGTGCGATTTCGGATAGCATTGTTGAGTTTTTTGTAAGCATTGTCTGCTTCTTTTGTCTTGTTAATGGAATTGAGCACTACACGAAGTGCTTGTTCTTGTGACTTGTTAATGGACGACTTTTGCATAAACACGGCGTCTCTAACCTTAAAGAGTTCAGAAGTGGGTACACTGGGGTCGGTAATCATTTTGTCTACGAGGACGGACATGTCGGGTTGTTTGGGTGGCTGTTGTTGAGTACTTTGAGTTCCTCCCATATTTTATTTTATAATAGCGTAAAGAAAAAATGAATTCACAGCAGATCGCATTGGATGGTACCCAGAATGGTTTGGAGAATTTGCAACATATAGACATGAGTGCTCGGAACGTCTACTTAGGACGGTCCGCTGGGGAGAGCCATCGAAATGATAACAACGATAATGAAGGTGCCGTGTTTGTGGGGTACGAAGCGGGGAAAATGTCGCAAAACACGCGAAACAACGTGTATATCGGTCATCGGTCGGGGTATCAGTGTGTGAACGACGCGGACAACGTGTTTATCGGGTCAAACAGCGGGTTTCGTAACGTTTCTGGATCGAAAAACACGTTTCTCGGGACGGAAGCCGGAAACAACAATCGGGGTGGAGGCCAGAATGTGTTTGTCGGATTTCAATCAGGTGGGGAAAATCAAAACGGAATCCAAAACACCTTTTTGGGGTCGGCTTCGGGACAGAAAAACACCGACGGAAATCGAAACGTGTTTGTCGGAAACGGTTCGGGAACGAACAATCTAAACGGTTCGTCCAACGTGTTTGTGGGTGACCAGAGCGGGGCGAACAATTACTTTGGTCACGAGAATGTTTTTGTGGGTAAGGACAGTGGAAATCAGAACAAGAATGGTCAGCGAAACACTTTTTGTGGGCATCAGACAGGACAAGGAAATCAAGAAGGTAGCGACAACGTGTTTGTGGGAAACCGTTCCGGTCAATGGAACGCGTATGGGGATTTTAATTGTATGGTGGGTAATGAGAGTGGCCAGACAAACACACAGGGGTCGCACAACACATTCGTGGGGAA